>ENA-UOOK01001947-UOOK01001947.1-fermentation-metagenome-genome-assembly--contig:-NODE-1947-length-26291-cov-3.769515_pt1 | contig 26291 bp, 23 predicted proteins | sample MGYA00245777_ERZ724023 | MGnify/ENA primary metagenome ERZ724023 (study PRJEB28704, sample SAMN03018312) | fermentation metagenome | biome: anthropogenic terrestrial biome; feature: soil; material... | reverse complement strand
GTGCTGGACGCGTCGGAAACCGGCCCCAATCCCTTTCACCTGGCAGCCGTAACAGGGCCTGCCGCTGACATAAGCGGATACAGTTGGGACGGACAAAGCGGAACTCTGACCCTTTCCGGTTTTACCTATGAAAGCGAAGTGCCTGTCGGGCTTTCCATCATAAACGGCGATGCGGAAATCGTGCTGGCGTCCGGCACGGAAAATTCCAGCGGGGCGGAGGCCGCAAGCGGCCTCTGTTTCCCGCGCTGCGGGCGGATGTAGCCCTGCTCCCGCAGCTCCTGCCGGATCTCTTCCAGATCGCGCTCCGTCTGCGCGCGGCTCAGCTCCTCCAGAACCGTGTCCAAATAGGCAAGCTCCTGCCGGGCCTGCTCGATCTGCCCGGTCAGCTTTTCCTCCGCCGTGCGCGCCTTGCGGTATTCCTTATAATATTTCTGGGCGTTCTGCGACGGCGTCAGGAGCGGGTCGAGCCGGATGCGCACTGCGGGAAGGGATTCGTCGTAGAAGTTTTCCAATTGAGCGGAGGTCATCCCTCTTTCCAGCCGGTACAGGTTCGCGTTGATGAGGTCCCCCGCGATGCGCAGGGCATCCCGGTCGGCGCACTGCGCCAGCTCGCCGCGCTGGGCGTTGATCTTCCGGCTCAGCCGGCCCGAAACCGTGGTGAGCACCCGCAGAAGGTCCTGCTCTTTGACCCGCATGCGGTCGATGCGGTCGCGCTCGCCGTAAAAGGAATCCAGAAGCCCGGAAAAGCTCCCGGCCTCGCGCACCACAGCGGAGCTGCCGTACTGCTCCATGCGGAAAAAGGAAAAGTCCCTCGGCTTTTGATCCGGCCCCACCACGAGGAACGGGCGGCCCTGCACGTTCTCGACCGTCTCCTTCAGCCGCTTCAGGAAAAACAGAAGCCGCTCCTCCTGCTCGCCGGTCATCTCCTTTGCGGAAAGGTGGTCGGCGCCATGCCCCGCGCGGTGCTGAAGCTCGCGGCAGACCACCGGCGACACCCCCTGAAGAACCGAAAGCAGGCCCTTCGAAAGCTCCACGTTTTTCGGCAGGCTTTTCAGCGCGCCGATCACCCGGGAAGGCTCCGTTTCCAGCAGGCACAGCTTGTTCTGCGGGGGCGGAAGCCGGTACGCCATGCCGGGCAGCACCAGCCGCTCCGAGCTCATCTCGGCGTCAACGCGTTTCAGGGCGTCGATGATCTTCCCTTCCCCGTCCACAAAAATGATGTTGCTGTACCGGCCCATGATCTCCGAAACCAAGGTCAGTCGCACGCTGTCGCCCAGCTCGTTTACCGCGTCGAAATCCAGGCAGAGCATCCGCTCGAGCTGTGGCTGGCGCACCGAAACAAGCCGCGCGCCGGTCAGCTTTTTGCGCAGGAGCATGCAAAGCATGGGCGGCTGCTTCGGATTTTCCGGAACGGCTTCCGTGAACTGGATCCGCGCGCTGTTCGCCCGCGCGGAAATCAGCAGCTTGAAAATCTCGCTGCGGGTACGCAGGATCAGCACCATTTCCTCGCGGTTCGGCTGGTAGATCTTGTCCACCCGCGCCCCCAGCGCCGTGTGCTCGATCTCGGTTTTGATATGTCTTAAAAAGGCTCCGTCAAGCGCCATGAAATTCCTCCCTTACAGGTACTCCGCCGGGTCGCGCATCACGCGGGATTTCCGGAACGACACGGCCGGGAACCGCTCGCTCAGGCGCTTTTGCAGCGGAAGGATCACGACGTCCTCCGTGCAGAAATGCCCGGCGTCCACCAGCGTCACGCCGGACTGCGCCGCCAGAAGAAGCTGATGGTGCCTGGTGTCCGCGGTGACGAACGCGTCCAGGCCCTTCCCGGCAGCGTCCGGCAGAAGCTCCGCCCCGCCGCCGCTGCAAAGGCCGACCGTCTTCACCTTTTTGCCGCCGTCCACGTATTTCAGGCCGCCGCAGTGCAGCGCCTGTTTGACATAAACCGCGAATCCGTGCGGGTCGTATTCCTGTTCCAGCTCGCCCATCAGCCCTTCGGCAAGGCCGCTTTCCCGGTATTCGCGCAGCGTGCGGACGTTCCGAAGGCCGAGCGCCCCGGCAAGGCAGGTGTTCACCCCGCCCGGCGCGAGATCCAGATTCGTGTGCGCACAGACGGCGGCGATGCCGTACCGCGCCAGCAGATAGGGCGCGGTGTGCGGGATCAGCCGTTTCAGCGGGTCGAAAATGACCGGGTGGTGGCTGACGATCAGCTGCGCGCCGAGCTGCGCCGCCTCTTCCACCACACCCGGCGTGATGTCGAGCGACAGAAGCACCGAGGAGACCGGAACATCCCTGTCCCCCACGAGGAACCCCGCGTTGTCAAAATCCATCGCCGTCGCAAAGGGCGCGAAGGAATCCAGAAAATCGTAAATATCCCCTGCCGTGACCCGTTTCATCGTTCGTTCTCCTCTCTGATTTTGTCAATTTGCTCCGCGATGCGGAGCAGCTCCGCCGCCTGTTCCCGTTTTCCCTCCGCCAGGCATCCCCCCGCGCGGCGGCGGAGCCTGACGGCCTGCTTTTTCAGGTAGGCGCGCCCGGCGGCGCTTTCCGCTGAAAGCCGCCCGATATACGGGTAAAGCTCCCCGCCACCCGCGCGCTCCGGGTCGTACTGCGCCAGCATCGCCGTGTAAACGCGCCCGTGGGAAACGGCCGCCTCTTCGCGCAGAAGGGCAAAGCCCTCCCGTTGCAGGAAAAGGCGGAGCTCCGTTTCACGGGTCATCGGCTGAAGGATCAGGCGGCGATTGTCCAGCCGCAGCCAGTCCGCCTCGGAGATGATTCGGGCGATCAGCTCCCCGCCCATCCCCGCCAGCACGACGTCGTCCGCTTCCCGCGGGGAAACAGCGGAAAGCCCGTCCGAAATTCTCGTGACGATATGCTCCGCGCCGTAGCGCGCGATGTTTTCTTCGGCCCGTTTCAGCGGCCCGGGGCGAACGTCCACGGCGACGGCGGAAGAAATCAGGCCCCGCTTCATCAGCCACACGGGGAGATAAGCGTGGTCGGTGCCGATGTCGGCCAGCTTTGCCCCCGGGCGCACCATGCCGGCGCACATCCGCAGCCGGGGGTCGAGCTCAAAAAGACGGTCCACACTTTCCCCTCGCTTTTCATAAAACAGCCGCCCGGCAGAACACCGCCGGACGGCATGGAAGATTGGCCTGTTTCGTTTTTACGATTTATGAAAATGAAAAACGTGGTTGTTCAGCACCTGTACCATCTCATCGGGGTCGACGCCGTGAACCATGCAGGCCTGTTCCAGTGTTTCACCGCGCGACGCCGGGCAGCCCAGGCAGTACATCCCCATTTCCATAAAGAAAGGCGCGGTCGTGCGGTCCAGATTCAGAATATCGTCGACAACGGTATCCCTTTTGATTTCGGTAATTTCGGCCATATTGCAGTCCTCCGTTTTTGACTTCGTTCGGTTTGATGATCCCGTGCGCATGGAACCGAAAGGGGTTTTCACGGCTTCCGCCGTGCGAATCGGCCGCGCGGCGGCCCATTCATTACACCATATTATAATACCCTCGGACAAAGTTTGCAATACATTTTCATTTTTCTTTCCGGAAATAAAAAAGCCCCGGGATGGCCGGGGCTCCGTCTCAAAAAAGAAATATATTTATTTTTCTCTCATTTTTGCAAAGCATTCGCTGCAGTATACCGGGCGATCTTCGCGTGGTTTGAAGGGGACCCGCGCCTCTTTTCCGCAGGCGGCGCAGGTGGCTACATACATTTCTCTTTCGGGCTTTGCCGCGTTTTTGCGCTTGTCACGGCAGCTTTTACACCTCTGCGGCTCATTGACGAAGCCCTTGGAAGCGTAAAACTCCTGTTCCCCGGCGGTGAAAACAAATTCAGCGCCGCACTCTTTGCAGACGAGAGTCTTGTCTTCGTACATTTGATTTACCTCGCTTTGAATAAAGATATTTGCCCGTAGACGGATTTGCACCGACTCCTTTGGTTACCAACGCTCTACTTAAGCTACCAGGGCATCATTATCTAAAATGATTCCTTCAGTTTCCGGCGCACCCGCTGAATCGCGTTGTCCGCCGCTTTTACGGAGACGGAGAGCTTTCCGGCGATTTCGCCGTAGCTGCACCCGCCCAAATATAAAAAGAGGACCTGTTGTTCCATCTTAGATAAGGTTCGATTAATGCGGTCTTTCAATGCCTGCATATTTTCCCTGTCGATCAGTAACGTTTCCGGATCGGTAGCCTGGGTCTGAGCTGAAACGAAAGAAGCATTCAGTGTGGGGTCTTCCTGCGCGTCATTCAGAGAAATAAAATGATTCAAAGGCAAATTCTTACGGTTCGCCGCACCGCGGCACGCCGTAATCATTTGGCGGTAAATGCAAATGCCCGCATAGGTCTTGAAACTGGCGGCCCCGTCTTCCCGGTAGCTGTGGGCTGCGCTCAGCAGGCCGAGAAGGCCTTCCTGGCACAGGTCATCCGCTTCCATTCCGCTGCCGCGCAGCGAGGCGGCCTTGGCGCGAATCAGCGCCATATACCTTGAAGTCAGCTCCATAAATGCATCCGGGTTGCCCTTGTTGAGAAGAACAATCACCTGCTTGTCGGAAAGCTCCGACATCTCATCCATCAAATTCAGCACCCCATGCATTTAAGGATTCATCAATTGCCTTCATTGTAACCGATCATCCGGCGTAAGTCAAGATTCATTTATAAAAAACACAAAAAATCAAAAATTTTTTTGATAAAATAGTAACAGAATCACAAATAAATCTATTGGATTTGAAAAAAAGCCCATCTTTCCGGCACGATGTTTTTCGCGCTCGCTTTCTCGCGCCTGTTTTTGGGAATTGCGCAAAAACCGACGGGGATGTATAATATTTTTATCTGGATTTACGGAGGGGATCGCAATGGTGGCGCAGCTGCACAGCATGGGCCTGTGGGGGATGGACGCTTTTGTGGTGGAGGTGGAGGCCGATATTTCATCCGGCCTGCCCTGTTTCGAGCTGGTGGGCCTTCCCGACGCGGCGGTGAAGGAATCGCGCGACCGGGTCCGCTCCGCCCTGAAAAACTGCGGGTTCGATTTTCCGGTGTCGAAAATCACGGTGAACCTGGCGCCGGCAGATAAACGAAAAGAAGGGCCGATCTACGACCTGCCTGTGCTGGTCGCCATTCTGTGCGCGACCGGCCAGCTCCGCGCGGACCTTTCCCACTGCGTCTTTGTCGGCGAGCTTTCGCTTTCCGGGGAGATGCGGGCGGTAAAAGGAGTGCTTCCCATGGCGATCGCGGCAAAGGAAAACGGGTTCCGCGATCTGTTCATCCCGGCCCAGAACGCGGCGGAGGGCGCCGTGGTGGAAGGGCTGAACGTCCACCCCGTGCCGAACGTGCAGGCGCTGATCGGCCATCTGACCGGCCGGGAGCTCATCCCGCCCGCTTCGGCCGACCGGGCCCCGCGCGGGAACCTAGGCGGCCCGATGCCGGATTTTGCGGATGTGCGCGGGCAGGATGGCGCAAAGCGCGCGCTGGAAATCGCCGCGAGCGGAAATCATAATGTGCTCTTAATCGGCCCTCCCGGCTCGGGGAAAAGCATGCTGGCCAAATGCCTTCCCTCGATCCTGCCCGACATGACGCTGGAGGACGCGATCGAAACGACGAAAATCCATTCTGTGGCGGGCAACATCCCCAGCGGCGGCTCGCTGATCTGGACGCGTCCGTTCCGCGCCCCGCACCACACGGTGTCGCCCGCAGGCCTTTCGGGCGGGGGAACGGTGGTGCGCCCGGGCGAAATCTCCCTCGCGCACAACGGCGTCCTGTTTTTGGATGAGCTTCCGGAGTTCCGGCGGGATGCGATGGAAGTCCTGCGCCAGCCGCTGGAGGACGGCAGGGTCACGATCTCGCGCGTCAGCGGAAGCGTGACCTACCCCTGCTCCGTCATGCTGGTGGCGGCCATGAACCCCTGCCCGTGCGGCTATTTCGGCCACCCCACCAGGCCCTGCATCTGCTCGCCGAACGCGGTGGACCGGTATCTGAACAAAATTTCCGGCCCTCTGCTGGACCGCATGGACCTGCATGTGGAGGTTCCGCCCGTCGGCTTCGACGCGCTCTCTTCCGGACAGAAGGCGGAAAGCTCCGCGGCGATCCGCGAGAGGGTGAACGCCGCCCGGGAAATCCAGCACCGCAGGCTGCGCGGCACCGGGATTTCCTGCAACGCCCGCATCACGCCGGATCTCCTGCACGAGGTCTGCCGCCTGAGCGCGCCCGCCCAGGCCCTGCTGAAAACGGCTTTTGAAAAGATGGGGCTTTCGGCGCGCGCGTTCGACCGCGTGCTGAAGGTTTCGCGCACCATCGCCGACCTGGACCAAAGCGAAACCATCGAGCCGCGCCACGCGGCCGAGGCCGTTCAGTACCGCGCGCTGGACCGGAAATACTGGAACAAAAGGTGAGGAATTTTTCGGAAGCCGGGAAAAGATTTCCCCTTCTGCTTTCCGTGACAGCAGGAAGAAAAGAGAAAATTAAAATAGCGTAAGTTTTCCCGCACAAAGATTGGAAAATAAGGCCATCATCGTTTATAATAAAGGCAGTGCCGGGTTTTCGGCACTGCTTTTGCTTATTTCGACCGCAATGACAGGAGGAATGAAATTTGAAGGACAGCATTCACAAATATTTCTATGTGGGCACCGTGCAGCGGATGACTCATCCGCCGGAGGAGATCGATGTTCTGGACTCCATCCGCACGCTGGGGAGCGACGATTTCTTCGACGCGGTGGAAATCAGCCGGTTCGAGGATGAAAGAAGCCGCTCCATCGCAAAAAACATGCTGGAGCAGGCGCATATGAAGGTCTGCTGCAGCGCCCGGATTCTCGGAACCGGCCTGAACCCGAACGACCTGAACGAGGAGGGCCGGGAAAAAGCGGAGAAGACGCTTCTGGAAGCGGTGGATGAAGCGCAGTATCTCGGCGCCGCGGGGATCACGTTCCTTTCCGGGAAATGGGAACGGGAGCGCCGCGGGGAAGCGTATGAGCAGCTTCTGAAGACGACCCGCGCAGTCTGCGATTACGCCGCGAAGAAAAACATGACGGTGGAACTGGAAGTTTTCGATTACGATATGGACAAGGCCGTGCTGATCGGCCCCGCGCCCTACGCCCAGAGGTTCGCCGCCGACATGCGCATGACCCACAGCAATTTCGGCCTTTTGGCGGATCTTTCCCATTTTCCGACCACCCATGAAACCAGCCGGTTCGTTGTGCGCACGCTTCGCCCCTACATCACCCATTTCCACATCGGGAACGCCGTGGTGAAAAAAGGGTGCGAGGCTTACGGCGACAAGCACCCCCGCTTCGGCTTCCCGAACAGCGCGAACGACGTTCCCGAGCTGCTCGACTTTTTCCGGGTGCTGAAGGAAGAGGGCTTTTTCCAGCCCGAGCTGCGCTATGTTCTTTCCATGGAGGTAAAGCCGTGGAAAAACGAGGATGCCGCGCTTGTGCTGGCGGGCACCAAGCGGGTCATCAAGCGGGCCTGGGCCCTGCTGGAAGACTGAAGCCGAAAAACGACGGTTGCGAGGGAATAAAATGAAAATCGTGATTCTGGATGGATATACCGAAAATCCCGGGGACCTGAGCTGGGATGGGTTCCGGAAATTCGGGGAGCTCACCGTTTACGACCGCACCCCGGCCGGGCTGATCCTGCCGCGGGCGCGGGAAGCGGACGTGCTGTACACCAACAAGACCCCGCTGACGCGGGAGACGATGGCGGCCTGCAAAAGCCTGAAATACATCGGCGTTCTGGCCACGGGCTACAACGTGGTGGATGTGGAGGCCGCGAAGGAGCTCGGCATCCCCGTTTCCAACATTCCGGCTTACGGAACGGCCGCCGTGGCGCAGCACGCGTTTGCCCTGCTGCTCGAAATCTGCCAGCATACCGCCCACCACAGCGACGCCGTCCACGCGGGCCGCTGGCAGAGATGCCCGGACTTCTGCTTCTGGGATTACCCGCTGATCGAGCTGGATGGCAAAACCTTGGGCATCATCGGCTTTGGAAGGATCGGCCGGGCGGTCGGGAAAATCGCCCGGGCCATGGGGATGAACGTCGTCGCGTCCGGCGGCCATCCCACCCCGGAGGGACGGGAGATTGCCGAATATGTGGAGCTGGATGAGCTTTTCCGCCGTTCGGATGTCATCTCCCTGCACTGCCCGCTGACGCCCGAAACGAAAGGGATCGTCAGCCGGGACAGCATCGCCCGGATGAAGGATGGCGTCATCCTCCTGAACAACGCGCGCGGACCATTGATCGTCGAGCAGGACCTTGCCGACGCGCTGAATTCCGGAAAAGTCTACGCCGCGGGCTTGGATGTGGTGTGCGAAGAGCCCATCCGCGCGGACAACCCGCTGCTCAAAGCGAAAAACTGCCTGATTACCCCGCACATCTCCTGGGCTTCCAAAGAAAGCCGCGGCCGGCTGATGAAGATGGCGGTGGAGAACCTGGAAGCCTTTGTCCGGGGGGCCCCGATCCACATCGTGAACCAATAAAAGAAGATTATAAAAAATGCGCTTCGATTCGGCTTTTGCCAGCAAATCGAAGCGCATTTTTTATGGATAGGAACGCGGATTTCCTGCGGAGATTCTCACGCTTCTTTTTTCCGGTTCCTGTTTTTATAAAAATAGACGGGCAGGCCCACCAGCGTGATCAGGATCCCGATCAACGACCGCACCGGGTCGCTGACGATGGTGCTGATCAGGATGTAAATCCCGCCGACGATTCCGACGATCGGGGTAACCGGGTAAAGCGGAACCCGGTAGCGCCCTTCCTGCGGCGGATTCTTCCTTCTGAGAAGGAACACGCCGAACACGCCCATCGTGAAGAAGATCCACAGGACAAAGACGAGCAGGTCGGTCAGGGTGTTGAAGGTTCCGGAGAAAATGTAAACCACCGCGAGAAGGCTCTGGAAAATCAGGGCGTTCGCCGGGGTGCGGAGCCTTGGATGAACCCTGCCGAGGACCCGGGAAAACGGAAGCTGATCCCTCTCCCCCATGGCCTGCGGCACCCGGGCCGCCGTCATGAGGTAGCCGTTCAGCGCGCCGAACACCGAAACCATGATGCCCGCCGTGAGGAAGATGCCTCCGCCTTTTCCGAACAGAACCTCGGCCGCCTGCGCGCCGGGCGTGGAGGAAGCGGCGACCACGTCGAGCGGCAGGGTCTTGAAGATCGCGATGTTGAACAGCGCATAGATGAGGATGACCGCCGCCACCCCGAAGGAAATCACCCTGGGAAGCGTTTTGGCGGGATTTTTCAGCTCCCCGGCCATATTGGTCACGCTGATCCAGCCGTCGTACGCCCAAAGCGTGCCGAGGATCGCGACGCCGAACCCGGCCCCGGCCTGCGGCGCTTCCATTCCCGCGGCCCCGGGCGCCGCACCGGAAAACAGGCCGAAGCAGATGATCGCGATCACGGGGATCAGCTTCCCGACCGTCGCCAGGATCTGGATCACGCCGCCGCATTTAGTGGAAATGACATTCATGACGAGAATGAACGCCAGAACGGCCACCGCAAGCAGCTTCTGCTGAATCCCGCTGATCGGCAGAAAGAACTGCGCGTAGGTCGCGAACGCGATCGCCTGCGCCGCGACGGATGCGGGATAAGAGATGATCGTCTGCACCCAGCCGAGCAGAAAGCCCGCGGAACCGCCGTACAGCTCCTCCAGATACGTGTAAAGCCCGCCCGCCCTGGGGATGGCCGCGGCAATTTCCGCCACCGTCAGCGCGGAGGCGAGGGTGATCAGCCCGCCCGCCACCCAGGCGAGGATGCTCATCGTGGGCGACCCCGCGTTTTTCAGAACGATGCCCGGCTTCAGAAAGATGCCCGAGCCGATGATCATCCCGACGACGATGGCCAGCGCTTCCAGGGATGTGACGGATTTTTTCATGGAACCGTTTTGCATGCGAACAGCGTCCTTTCAGAGTGAAAAAATAAAAAGGCCCGGAAACATCTGCCTCAGCCGATCGAACACGGGCTTTCCTTTTGATATTATACCGGACCGCGGGCCGTTTTTCAACAAAAAACTTCGGTACTCCGGCCTTCGGGCCGGAAGCAGAAACCGATGAACCGTTTCATCGGTTCGGTCAGGTATTTGTTTTTATGATACACCACTCGAAACCGGCGCCGGAACGTAAGGCCGTTTACCCCGACGATATGAAGAAGCCCGTACTCCGCCTCTTTCCGGACGGCGCGCCGGGAAATGACGGAAACGCCGAGCCCCGCCGCGACCGCCGCCTTGATCGTGTCGGCGTTGTTGCAGGTCCATGTTTCCTTCCAGGTCAGGCCGCTTTCGTTCATCGCATCCTCAAAGGTTTTCCGCGTTCCGCTGCCCACTTCGCGGAGGATGAAGTTTTCCCGCTCCAGCTCTTCCGGCTCCACCCACGCGCGGCCCGCAAACGGATGCCCCGCCCCGCAGATCAGCACCAGCGTGTCTTCCAGAAAAGGCCGGCTCAGGATGTCCGGCAGAATGGTCTCCCCCTCCACAAGCCCCAGGTCGAGCCGGTCGCTTAGAATCATCTGCTCCACCTGCATGGTGTTGTCCTCCGTGACCCGCACCAGGCATTCGGGATTCTCGTGCTGAAAATCCGAAATCAGGCCCGGCAGGACGCACGAGCCGATCGTGACGCTCGCCCCGACGCGGATCACGCCGTTTTTGCAAAGAGATCGCATCTCGCCTTCCGCATCCCGGTTCAAACGGATGATATGCCGGGCGTAGCCCAAAAGATTCTCACCCGCCTCGGTCAGGTACAGCCTTCTGGAAAGCCGCTCGAACAGACGCACGCCGTAATGCCGTTCCATCTCCGAAATCGCCTGGCTTACCGCGGACTGCGACAGAAAAAGCGACTTCGCGGCGGCGGTCATATTCATGGCGTCGCAGACCGCGACAAAAATTTGAAAATGCCTCAGCGTCAATAGGATCTCCCCGATTCATTATAAATCACTTATTATGATAATTAAATAATAATATTTTACTTATAAAAAAGCAAGGGATATAATGACAATCTGTAAGGAGCTGATGAAATGAAAATAACAAACAGATTGCCGGGAATCGCGCTTGCCGCGCTGATCGCCGTTCCGGCGTGGCTTTTGGGCATGCTTTTCCCCGTCGTCGGCAGCCCGGTCCTCGGGATCCTGTTCGGCATGCTGCTCGCGCCTCTGAAACGCCCGGCCGTACTGGAAAGCGGAATCACCTATACCTCCCGCAAGCTGCTCCAGTATTCGATTGTCCTTCTGGGGTTCGACATGAACCTGTTCCAGGTGTTCCGAGTGGGCGGACAGACCTTGAGCCTGATGGCATTTACCCTGACCGCTGCCTTTCTGACGGCCTATCTGGTCGGCAGGCTGCTGAAGGTGGACGGAAAGACCGGCACGCTGATCGGCGTGGGGACGGCCATCTGCGGCGGCTCGGCGATCGCGGCGGCGGCGCCCGTCATCGACGCCGACGACGAGGATGTCGCGCAGTCCATCTCCACGATCTTCCTGTTCAACGTGATCGCGGCTTTCCTGTTCCCGTTCCTCGGCCACCTGATGAAGATGAGCGATTACAGCTTCGGCCTTTGGGCGGGCACAGCCGTGAACGACACGTCTTCCGTCGTGGCCGCGGGCTATACGTTCAGCAGCGCGGCCGGGGACCTTGCCGTAATCGTAAAGCTCACGCGAACCCTGATGATCGTGCCCGTCACGCTGGCGCTCGCCCTGTTCACCTCCCGGAAAAAGGCCAGCCGGGGCGGCTATCCGTTCGTGAAGATATTTCCGTGGTTTGTGCTCGGGTTTGCGGCGGCCTGCGTCATCGGGACGTTCGCGCCCATGCCCGCGGGATCCGGAAAGCTGCTTTCGCAGATCGGAAAATTCGTCATCGTCATGGCGATGGCGGCGATCGGCCTGAACACCGATCTGAAAAAGCTCGTCAAAAAGGGCGGAAAACCGATTCTTCTCGGCCTTTGCTGCTGGGCCGTCCTTTCCGTGACGTCCCTTGCCGTGCAGCATTTCCTGTTCGCGGTCTGACAAAATAAATCTTCGTTCTCTTTGGAAACAAATTCCGGATATTTCCCGGAAAAGAAGCCCATCCGCTTCCCATGCCTGATTTTCTCATGAAATTTTCATGATTTTGTGATAGAATTCTCATATATGACTTTTATACTGAAACAAAATGGGGAAAGTGTGGGACGGAACATGCCGGAAAACAGGGTTCTGATTGTGGACGACGATAAAAACAGCCTCCGTTTTCTGGAGCTGGAGCTTCAGCACGAGGGCTACACCGTGGAGAAAGCGTACGACGGCCGCACCGGACTTCTGAAGGCGACGCAGGAAGAGTTCGACCTGATCCTGCTGGATATCATGCTGCCGTTTCTCAGCGGGATGGAGATCCTTCACCGGCTGCGGCTCGTCGCCGACACGCCGGTGATCATGCTGACGGCAAAGGATGAGGTGACCGACAAGGTGACCGGCCTGGATTCGGGCGCGGACGACTATGTGACAAAGCCGTTCGCCATCGAGGAGCTTCTGGCCCGCATGAGGTCCGCGCTCAAGAAGAAACGGAAAAAAGAGCTGCCCGACGTGCTCACCGCGGGGCCGCTCGTCATCGACCGGCTCAGCCGGAAGGTATCCTATGCGGGGCAGGATGTGGATCTCACAAAGCGGGAATTCGACCTGCTCGTCTATCTGGTGGGCCACCACGACACGGTCTGCTCGCGCGACCGCCTGATCGAGGAGGTATGGGGATACGACTTTCTGGGCGGGACCAATCTGGTCGACGTTTACGTCCGCTATCTGCGCAACAAGATCGACTACCGCTTCCATACCGAGCTGATCCGCACCATCCGCGGCGTGGGATACATTGTCAGAATATGAAAATACGGATAAAAGACATGCCGGGGCGGATTTCCCGGCTGTGGAAATCCCTGGTCAGGCGGGGCAAAGACCGGAAAATTTCCTTCGCCCTGAAAACAACCGCCGTCTACACCATGCTGTTCGGGGTCATTCTGGTCATCGTGACGGCTGCCGCCGCAGCCTCGTTCACATCCTATTCGATGCGGTCGGACAACCTGGAGCGCGCCGCCTCGTTCCTTTTGAGCCGGCTGGACGACCCGCGGGCGGGTCAGTTCGATTTTGAGAGCTTCGCGGAGATCAACAAGGTCTATATCGAGATCGCGAGCCGGGACGGCGTCATCGCAAGCTACGGACAGGCGCCCGCGGGCGGCGGCCGCTATCTTCAGGCCATACGCCGCCTCGACAAGCCGAACCTGAGAAACGTCATGGTCAAGGTGGTCAGCACGGAGCGCCAGCAGTGGTCGTTCGGCGGAATCCCGCAGGCCGGGTTCGTCGCGGTCGTCCTTCTTCTGCTGGCGGCCGCGGCGGCGTTCGGCTCGCTGAAAACCAAGCAGATGCTGAAACCCGTCTACACCATGACGCAGACGGCGCGCTCCATCACCGCGAACGACCTGAGCGTGCGCATCCATACGGAAAATTCAAACGACGAGCTGCAGGAGCTGGCCGAAACCTTCAACGGGATGCTCGACCGGCTGGAGGAATCCTATGAGCAGCAGAACCGGTTCGTGTCGGACGCCTCGCACGAGCTGCGCACGCCGCTTTCGGTGATCTCGGGCTACGCGAACCTTCTGCGGCGGTGGGGCAGCGGGGACAAAAACGTCCTGAATGAATCCGTGGAAAAAATCGTGGAGGAAACCGGCTATATGCAGCAGCTGGTGAACCGGCTGCTCTTCCTGGCCCGCGCGGATAAAAGGACGCAGCGGGTCTGCCCGGAACGGTTCAGCCTGAGTGAGCTTCTGGACGAAATCGCGAAGGAGACCCGGATGATCGACAACCGCCACACGCTTTCGGTGCAGGTCCAGAACGGGATTTTCCTGACGGCGGACCGCGCCCTGCTCAAGCAGGCCGTCCGCGCCGTTCTGGACAACAGCATCAAATACACCCCCGCGGGGGGAGACATCGGAATCGTGTGCGCGGCGGAAAACGGAACCGTCCATCTGACCGTGAAGGACACGGGGATCGGGATTTCCGAAAAGGACCTGCCGCACATTTTCGACCGCTTTTACAAGGGCAAAAACGCGGCCCGGGGGAGCGTCGGCATCGGCCTTGCCATGGCCAAATCCATCCTGCAGGCGCAGGGCGGCAGCCTTGCGGCGCGGAACGCTTACGGCGGCGGGGCGGAATTTATCCTGCGGTTTCCCGCGGGCGAAACAAAATAAATCGATCCGGGAAAAGTCACCGGGCAGTCACCCGCAGCGGTTAAAATAAAAGCAAATCACACAAGGAGGCATGCCCTTTGGAAATCCTGCGGGTGGAAAATCTGACAAAAACCTACGGCAGCGGCGAGGCCGAGGTCAAGGCGCTGAACAATGTGAGCTTTACCGTGGAAAAAGGCGATTTCGTCGCCATCATCGGCCCGTCCGGCTCCGGCAAATCCACGCTGCTGCACATTCTGGGCGGGGTGGATCGGCCGACCTCGGGCAAGGCGTTCATAGAAGGCACCGATCTCTACGCCCTGAACGAAACGAAGCTCGCCGTCTTCCGGCGGCGGCAGATCGGGCTGATCTATCAGTTTTACAACCTCATCCCGGTGCTGAACGTGGAGGAAAACATCACGCTGCCCCTGCTGCTGGATGAGCACAAGCCGGACAGACAGCAGCTTTCGGAGCTGCTCGCCACCTTAAACCTGACCGACCGGAGCAAGCACCTGCCCAATCAGCTTTCGGGCGGGCAGCAGCAGCGCGTATCCATCGGCCGGGCGCTCATCAACAGCCCCGCGCTGATGCTGGCCGACGAGCCGACCGGCAACCTGGACAGCGCAAACAGCGCCGACATCGTGCGCCTGCTCCGCATGTCCAACGAAAAATACAACCAGACGCTGATCCTGATCACGCACGACCGGAACATCGCTCTTCAGGCCAACCGCATCCTTTCCATCGAGGATGGGCGCATCGCGAAGGACGAGGTGATCCGGAAATGAATGTGATGGGCCGTTTTACCCTGCGCAGCATGAAGGCAAACCGAAAATGGACGGCCGTCACGCTGATCGGCATCATCCTTTCCACGGCCATGCTCTCCGCCGTATCCACCTTCTGCGCTTCCTTCACAGAGCTGATGCGCAACGAGGCCATCGCCGACGGCGGAAACTGGCACGCCCAGATTTCGGATGTGCGCATGCAGGACGTTCCCGCCTTTAAGAAAGCAGGCCTCGTCAGTGGAATTTCCCTCAGCCGCGACGTGGGATACGCGCGGCTTTCGGGCTCCAAAAACGAAAACAGGCCTTACCTGTTCCTCAGTGAGTTCGATGGAAACAGCAGCCGAAGCTTTCCCACCGCGCTCGTCGAGGGCCGCATGCCGCAAAACGGCGGCGAGCTTGTGCTTTCGCAGCATCTGAAGACAAACGGAGGCATAACGTGTCAAGTGGGCGACAAGCTCACACTGGAAACCGGAAAGCGCATGAGCCCGGATGGGGTTTCCCTCGGGCAGTCGGCCCCTTATCAGGAGAAAGCCTCCGACGGCTCGGGGGGCGGCGAATCGTTCGTGCCCGGGCAGAAGCGAACCTACACGGTGGTGGGGATCATCAAGCGCCCCAATTTCGAGCCCGCCTGGGCGCCCGGCTACACGGCGATCAGCTTTCTGGATGCGGGCGGCCTGAAGCCGGATGACAAGGTGACGGTCACCCTGCTGGCGGGCAAACTGAACCACCGCTTCTTCCAGGATGTGGGGGCGCTCGCAAAAAGCGCGGGGCTGGATGACTCCCATATCAAATACAACACCGAGCTCCTGCGCTACAGCGGCATCGTCGCAAACGACAGCGCGCAGAACGCGATCTACGGATTCGCCGCGGTTTTCATCGTCATCATCATGATCGCTTCCGTGTCGCTCATCTACAACGCGTTCGCCATTTCCATCTCCGAGCGCGTCAGCCAGCTCGGCATGCTGGCGAGCGTGGGCGCGACCAAGCGGCAGAAACGCCGCAGCGTCTATTTCGAGGGCTTTCTGATGGGGATCGTCGGCATTCCAGCCGGCATACTGGCGGGAATCGCCGGAATCGGCGTCACGCTTTCGGCCATCCGCCCGCTGATGGGGAGTTTCACCCATCTTTCCTCCGCAGAGGGCCTTTCGCTGCACGTTTCGCTCCCGTCCGTTGCGGCGGCTGCCGTTCTGGCCGTGCTGACCATCTTCATTTCGGTCTGGATCCCCGCGCGGCGTGCCTCCAGGATCATGCCCATCGACGCGATCCGGCAGACGAAGGAAATCAGGCTCACCCGCAAGACGGTAAAGACCTCGCGCCTCACCCGCGCGCTGTTCGGCTTTGAGGGCGAGCTTGCCCTGAAAAACCTGAAGCGCAGCCGGGGAAAGTACCGCGCGACCGTCCTGTCGCTCATCATCAGCCTGGTGCTGTTCCTGACCGTCTCCTATTACGCCGAAGAGATGAACCGGGCCTCCGGCGCCGTGGAAACCGGCTACAATTTCGACCTCGCGGTATCTTATACCAATGTTCCAAATGGGGAGGCGGAAGAGGCGAACGACAAAATCGCCTCGCTGGAGGGTGTGAAGGAAACAGCCGCGGCGGAGAAAGCGGACGGTCGGTTCCGGATGAAGAATTCCCAGCTTTCAGGCCTGGTCCGGCAGCTCTACGCGCCCGACGGAAAAGACTATTCCCTGCGCGCGACGCTCTACTGCCTCGACGACGCATCCTTCGACCGCTATGCGGCCGGCCTGGGCGCCGACCCTCAGGAATACCGGGACCCCGGCCATCCCAAAATGATCCTCATCAACTACGGGCAGGCTTATTCCAATGGAAAACGCGCGGCCGGCAAGCTTCTCTCCATCCCGCCGAATACGAAGCTGCGCTTTTCCTCCGACAAGACGAGCGAAAGCGCGGAGCTGGAAGCGGGCCTGCTCACCGACCGGCGGCCCATGGGCGTGTTGGTTTCCTCGCTCGACAGCGTTTCGGCGGTGGTGAGCCGGAAGGTTTTCGACAGCCTCCCCAACAGCCTGAAAAGCATCGATTCCAACGGAAACCCGAGCTTTCAGCAGCTGTTTGTCTCTTGCGAAAACACGGATGCGCTCGAAACACGGATTCAGGCGATCACGCAGGGCGTTACGGGCAGAACGTATGTGTTCAACGTCGCCGCCCAGGCCCGAAGCGAACGCAACATGATGCTGGTGCTCGGCATCTTCATCTACGGGTTCATCATCCTGATCAGCCTCATCTGCATCGCCAATATTTTCAATACGGTCACCACGAACGTCGCCCTGCGGCGCCGCGAATTCGCCATGCTGCGCTCGGTTGGCATGACGCCGAAGAGCTTCAACAAAATGATCCGCTTCGAAAGCCTCTTTTACGGCTTAAAAGCACTGGCCTACGGCCTCCCCATCAGCATCGCCGTGTCCCTGCTGCTGCACCGCATGCAGGCGGACGTATTCGAGATCGGCTTTTCCCTGCCGTGGGCAAGCTACGGCATCGCCGTCGTGCTCATCTTTATCATCGTGGGCTCCACCATGCTCTATTCGAGCGCCAAGGTCAAAAAAGAGAATATTATCGACGCGCTGAAAGAGGAAATCATGTGACCGGACCTTGCTAAAATAGTAAGCGAGGGGGCCCTGCACCAAGGTGCAGGGCCCCCTCGCCGTTTTTTCTCCCCTTCTTTTCCGGTTTTAAAGCTCGGAACGGGCCGGAACCGCTCCGCTGTTCCTTGCAGAAAAACAGGCATCCGCCCGCGTCATCGCGCATGGATGCCTGTTTTTTCTGCCGCTGCCGGCTCCGCAGTCGTCTTACCGATCCATTTTCTTTCATCGTTCAGAAAGCGGAAAGGGCATGCAAAAAACGATCCCCGCCATTTCTCGGGGACTGTGCTCCGCGTGATTACGCTGTTTTTGGGATCACCAGTTCGGGAAGGCATTCATCAATTGTTTCCATATCTTCATAAAACCCGTTATTATGTATGGAAGCAATGTGGAGAAAAGCAGGATTGTTTTCCCCACAGTCGGTTTGAGCCGGCACGATACAAAGTTCGATAAATCTCCCCTGTTCCGATTGAGCAAGCTTCCTTTCCAGCAGCTTCTTCTCGATGACGATCTTTTCCATTTTATTGATACATCCTTTCAAGTAAACAATTTAAGTATCATTATAAGGAAACACGACAGCAAATATTGTCAGATTAAGTTGGATTTGCTAGGATTCGCAAAATTGTTTGATTTAATAAAAATCTTTTGTATTTTGATGAAAATTAGGTGAAAACAATGAACCGTCGGAATTTGGGGCTGATCCGCCCGCCGCATTCTGCCGGCCGTTTCCTCGCCGTAATCCGGAAAAGGACAAAAAAGCGGCGGTGATCCGGGATCGCTCTCCCGAATTCCCGCCGCTTTTTACCGTAGCCGGGCTACAGCACGCTCTCGATCACCCGGAGCGCGTTTTTCCAGCAGATTTTTTCGATTTCCTCATCGGTGAAGCCGCCCGCGGACAAAGCGTCCGTCAGCTTGCCGAACTGGGCGCAGTTCTGGATCTCGCAGGGTCCGGCGAATCCGTCGAAATCGCTGCCCAGGGCGATCGTATCGATCCCGGCGACCTTCCTGACGTGGCGGATATGCCGGATCATGTCCGCCACGCTGCCCTTGCCGTCCTCCCCGAGGAACTTATGGAAAAAGTTGATGCCGGTGACGCCGCCCTTTTCGGCCAGTGTGCGCAGCATGTCGTCGGTCAGGTTCCGGCGGAAATTCCGCACCGACCGGGCGTTGGAATGAGAAGCCACAAAAGGCCCCCGGCTCAGCTCGGCCACATCCCAGAATCCGCCGTCGGACAGGTGGGAAACGTCGATCAGCATGTGAAGCTCATTCATGCGCTCCACCACTTCTTTGCCGAAGGGCTTCAGGCCGGCATTCATCATGGCGGGATCGTCGGAATTCGGGAATCCCAGGGAATTTTCAAAATTCCACGTCAGTGTGATCAGGCGCACGCCCATCTCGTACAGCTCCTGAACGCGGCTCAGGTCCCGGTCGATCACGCCGCCTTCCTCCACCGTCAGGATGCCGGATATCTTCCCATCCTTCCGGTTTTTCCTGATGTCCGCCGCGCATAAGGCGGGCCGGATCTCCTCCCGGTTTTCCCGCATCTGCTTCTCATAGAAGACGTGCATCTTCTTCAGGTATTCATACGCCTCGTCCGGCGAATCGAATTCGCTCATGCGGATGAACATGGCAAAGAACTGGCAGAAAACATCCGACAACTTCATTTTTTCAATACTGACTTCCATATCGCTGGAATACAGGGATTTCCCGTTTTTCATCAACTCGGAAATCGTATCGCAGTGCATATCAATAAAAGACATTTCTCTCCTTCTTTCCAGATCGATGGCCGTTGGAAACCAAATTTACTGCGGCGTCCCGATCTCTTTCGCCTTCAGCAGGGAATCCAGCCAGGTGACGCCGTTCGCCCGGCGGACGCCCAGCTCGTTGACCACGACGGTGCGGATTCTGGCGCTCACCGGCGTGCTGTTCCCCGCCGGCGCGAATCCGCCCGTATCGTCGATCACATAGTAACGGCCGTTGACTTTGCCCAGGTACAGGGTGATGTGCCCGGGCTGATTCAGGATGGAACCCGGCTTGAGCTGATCCAGTATTTTCTGGCGCTCCTTGGTGGTCTTTCCCTCAAAATCATAGGTTTTGCACGGGATCAGCGCCTGCGGACCGGAATTTCTGGGAAGCTGGAACCCGAAGCAGCGGTAAATCTCGAACGTGAAGGCGGAGCAGTCCCTGGAGTTCAGCATTCCGCCCCAGCCGTACCGGTCGCCCAGCATTTTGAAGGCCTGGGTCATCACGTTGGCGCGCGTGTAAGGCAGGTATCCACGGCTGACATCCCGGTTGATCGGAATCATGGCATACTCGTATTTTACCACGCCATCCTCCTGCCGCGTCGGAAGCTTCACGACATAATTGTTCATGGGCACCCTGTCCCCGATGGATGCGGGATATTCGGCGGGCCGCGCCAGATCGACGGTGACGCCCATGGAAAGCTCAAGCCCGGAAAGCGCGGGAGCGTAAGGGTCCGGCTCCAACTGGATCTTATTCCCGGTCACCACCAGAAAATCCTTGTGGGCCCGGGCCTGCTCCCACTGCGCTCTCGTCTGGAACAGCGCCACATCCTTCGACGGTACCCACCCGCGGTACTGCGACATCACGATATAATACCACAGCCCGTTCCGGGTTTCGTGCAGGACCACGACCGGCTCGTTGTAAAGGATGGCCGATTCCTGAAGAATGTCGTAACAGACATCCTTTGCGTCATCCGTCACCACGTCGCTGGTGGGAAAGCTTCTGATATCGCTGCGACAGGTGACCACGCCGAAACGAATCTGCTGGGCGGCGCGGATCCCGGACAGGTTGGTTTTATCCTGAAGCTCACTCCAGTAGGATGGCTCCAGCTTCCGGCCGCCGACGTACCAGTCGCCCGTCGGCACGGAAGCCCCGTCCCGGATCAGCTTCTTCAGCTCCTCGCCGGAAATCGTATCCTGATACCGGTTCAGATCATACACTGCGCCGGGGGTGGCGGACAGGGCCTTCTGCATGGTGATGTTGAAGGACGCGATCTCCTGCTGGGACATCACGGTCTTCTGGGCATCCTTGGTGCGGTCGATCCAGTATTTAGCCTGAAGCATCTCCAAAGAAACATTGTCGGCGACAGGCACCCCCTGCAACTGCTGAGTAACGGGGGAAGACGCGGAGACAGTGCCGGAAAATGCGGCGCTGGAAAAAACCATCAAAGCGGCGAGAATCGAACTGCAAAGTTTTTTCATCATACTTGAGATCCCCTTTCTTCATTTTGATCGAAGCCGGAATTTTTTAGCTTTTTCGTCGAAGGGTCAGAACAGCTCCTGTGCGGAACGCACTTCCATCCCCAGGCTTTCGGCGACATTTTTACACGTGCACTTTCCATCGTAGGTATTGACGGCGGAATACAGCACAGGATTGCTCCGGCAGGCGCCCTCCAGGCCGCCGTCGGCGATCTGCAGGCCATATTTCAGCGTGGCGTTGGTCAGCGCGATGGTGGAGGTCTTCGGCACCGCTCCCGGCATGTTGCCCACGCAGTAGTGCACCACGCCATCCACGACGAACACGGGGTCGTCGTGATAGGTCACCTTCGTGGTTTCGCAGCATCCGCCCTGATCCACCGCCACATCCACGATCACGCTGCCGGGACGCATCTTTTTCAGATAAGCCCTCTTGATGAGCTTCGGCGCTTTCCTGCCGGGGATCAGCACGCAGCCGATCACCAGGTCCGCCCGGGACAGCGCCTGTTCCACCGCGGCGTCTGTGCTGTAAATGGTCTGGATCCGTGCGCCGAACAGATCATCCAGATAGGCGAGGCGGGCCAGATTGATATCGATGATCGTCACATTGGCGCCCATGCCCACCGCGATCTTGCAGGCGTTAGTCCCCACCGTGCCGGCCCCCAGGATCGCCACATTCGCCTTCGGGGTGCCCGGGACGCCGGAAAGCAGCACGCCGGCGCCGCCCATGGGCTTTTCCAGATATTTCGCGCCTTCCTGCACGCTCAGGCGGCCGGCGATCTCGCTCATCGGCGCCAGCAGCGGGATGCTGCCGTCCCGCTCGATCAGGGTCTCATATGCGACGCCCTTTACTCCGGACCGGAGCAGCGCATCTGTTAAAGGACGGTCCGCCGCAAGGTGCAGATATGTGAACAGGATCAGATCCTTATGGAAATACCGGTACTCCTCTTCCAAAGGCTCCTTGACCTTCACCATCATATCCACGGCATCCCAGACCTCTTTCGCCGTGTCCAGCACCACCGCCCCGGCTTCCCGGTATTCCTGGGCGGAGAACCCGGAGCCGAGGCCCGCGTCCTTTTCTATGTAGACCTGATGCCCCGCGCCGGCGTATGCCCTGACGTGATCCGGCGTAAGCCCCACGCGGAATTCGTTGTTCTTGATTTCTTTAACACTGCCGATTTTCATAACGATGCCTCCATTTTTGATGAAACCGCCCAAAATCATTTTCGGACGGACAAAATGTCACGCAGTCTTCCGTTCGCATCTCGCAGTGCCGCGACCAGTGCTTTTTGGGAGGACCCGTAATAGCGGGAACGAACCCGCGAAACCGCCTCATCCATTCCATCCAGCAGGTCGCATCCCGTCAGCATGCATCTGACGAAATCCCTGCTGACCTCCAAAATGGCGTTGGAGGCGATATCGACGATCTTATGGGTGTCCTTTTCCACGACAATGGACAGGAAAAAGATCCCGTAAGCCTGGCTGATGGGATTGTCGTTGGCCACCTTGGCGTGCCCCACCAGATAAATCGTATTTTCCGGATAATCCATTCTTGAACTCCTTTCCGGTAACCTTCGGCTTTGTCCTGGTTTTCCGATGGAGCTCTGCACTGATTTACGGCGCGCGGACATTTTATGGAAAGCCGTCGCTGAAAAAGCGGGACTGAAAAACAGAACCGATTTTTCCCATGAAAAAATTCTTTTCTCCTTTCTCGATCGATTGCGGGAAAGCGCCCGGATTCCCCGGCCGTTTTCGGCGCGACATCTTTTCAACGGGATCCCGCTTTTACCGCAAAGCAGTGCCTCTGCTCCACTGAAAGACAAAACCGCTGTGTCACTCCCCATAGACGTCCCTCCGGGAAAACTTCCCCCGGGCACGAAAGCCCTTTGGACATACCCCTTCGGATGCCTATGGATTTTTTATTGTCATTCAAACATCCGGATTTTCACCGGATCAAGTCAGCCCAAAACCATGGGGCCGATAAACGCCCAGACAATCACAAAGACGGCGACGCATCCGCTGGAGATCCAGCTTGCCTGAAGCATCTCCTTGGTGTTGTCGCACTGGGCGATGCCCAGCTGGCCCACCATGTTGCTGGTGGGATAGACGCCGCCGGTCAGCCGCGTTGCAGACAGGATCGAGATCGCGAACAGGCTCATGGGCAGCCCGCTGGCGACAGCGGCCGCGCCGAACATCTGAGCGATAATCTTGATTTCCGCAACAGCCGCCGCTTCGATTCCGAGCCCACCGACGACAGAGGCGATGAGCATGACAGCCGTCGGGCTGTTTGCCGCCGCGCCGCCCAGCAGCTTGGAGATCGCGTCGAAGCCTCCGCCCAGCGTAACCAGGTTCAGCAGGACGTCGATCGTCACGAATACCACGAACATCTTGGCCTGGGAAGCCATGCCCTCGGCCACGGAATCCACCACATGGTCGATATCCATGCGGCTGACGATCCCGACGATCGCGGCCAGAATGATCATCACGATCAGCGCATAGCTGGTTCCCTGCTTGGTGAGGATGCCGTAAACGATCAGGGCGATGAACGCAATCAGAAAAATGATGGTCGTCCGGCGCTCTTTCGGCGTGGGCTTCATCTCGCTGATATCCTTCGTTTCATCCAGATGATAGGCTTCCTTGCCTTCCGTTCTGCGCTGGGCGCGGTTGGCCGCGAACCACATGCCGCCCAGCCAGAAGACCGAAAACGGGATCACCGCGCCCACCATCAGCTGGCCGTAGGACAGGTGGGTCACTTCCTCCGTCATCAGGGTGACGCCGGTGAGCGGCCCCACCATCAGGCCGACTTCCCCGGCGACCTTAAACAGCGCGGCGACGACGGTGGGGGTGACCCCCAGCGACGCCATGACCGGGATCAGGATCGGGGCGATCACCGCGTTGCCGCCGCCCAAAGTCCCCAGCAGGCCGCAGACCAGAATGGAACAGATGATCAGGGTGATTTTCGCCTTTGTCTGCGTATTCACGCCGATCCTTTTCACGATCCAGTAAACCAGGGTATGCGTGACCCTGGCCTCCGTCATCAGGACGCCGAGCCCCGCGCCGGTCATGATGATGACGCCGATCAGGGCCGTGCTGGAGCCGAGGCTTGCCGCGAACGCCGCAGCCAGCATCTTCAGGTTCTGTCCCATCATCAGCGCGCCGATGATGATGCCCACGATGATGCCCGACGTATTGTCCTTCCCACGGAACACCATGACGATGTAAACCACCAGCGGGATCAGCGCCAGCAGCGAGGGAGCATGAATCAATGACCAACTTCCTAATTCCATACCTTCCATACAAAATACCTCCTGTAATGATTTCCCTGCAACGACGAGTTCCCATTGCAGGCGGCTCCCCATGATCGGAAAGCCGCAGCTTCTTCCCCAAAAAGGACCTTTCTCTCCGCTTTTCAGCGGAACCATCCCTCTTACCTTTTTTTATTTCTCTTTCAGACCATCTTTCACCCCCCGTATTCAAATGGATGTCATCCGCAAAAATCCCCCCTTGCCATCACACGGCTGGAATATTTTTATGCTGGAACCATTCCTGCCGATTCCCTGAAAAAAAACAGGAATCCCCTGCGTTGCATCAGAAATGCAAAACATAGGATTCCTTTTATTAGCAGAACCGGAGGAAATCCGGCCCCGAATAAATAAAAATCTCGTATTGATTTTTATAGCCGCCCTTTATTCACCAGTTTCCCCGGTCTGCAGAGGTCCCCGGTAAATATTGAACCGCTACCCGTCAAAAGCCTTTTCCTTCCACTTGATCCATCAAACTGAATTATAAATCCATCTTGCACAATTTGTCAATCGTTTTTTTGAAAAAAATAAGAAAAAGGACGAGCTTGATTCAAAATCATACAGAAAAGATCAAATGGGATCCAGATGTAAGTCCCAGGAGCATAGCCTTTTTGCTGGTAGAAATGGGGGTTTTTAACTGATTTGAAAGTGCCACCAAAAAGTTTTCAGGTATGGGCATCTGACTGTTCTGTTTCTTTGATAATATAAATTGGCCGTTCCTTAGTTTCTAAATAAGTCTTTGCTAGATATTGGCCTAAAATTCCAATGCAAAAAAGCTGAATACCGCCAACTAATAAAATCACACAAATTAATGTTGGAAATCCTGGAACGGGGTCGCCCCAAACCAAAGTTTTGACCGCAAAAACGATCGCCATAATAACAGCGATAATGCAAAAAAGGAAACCAGTTATTGAAGCAATCGCAAGCGGAGCCGTGGAGAACGCAATAATACCATTTAAGGAATACAAAAGCAGTTTCCAAAACGACCACTTGGTTTCACCGGCAATACGCTTCACATTTACATATTCCAGCCATTTCGTTTTAAACCCAACCCAAGAAAAAATACCTTTGGAAAACCGGTTATACTCTTTCATTGATAAAATCGCGTTTACCATCTGTCGGGTCATGAAACGAAAATCTCTGGCTCCATCAACAATTTCCGTTTTGGATATCTTATTGATCAGTTTATAAAAGCATCGCGCAAAAAAAGATCGGATCGGGGGTTCCCCTGTCCTTGTCGTTCTTCGAGTTGCCACGCAGTCATAGCTTTTTTCTTCCGTTAAAATTCGGTACATCTCCGGAAGGAGAGAGGGCGGGTCCTGCATATCGGCATCCATCACCGCTACATAATCTCCGACGGCATATTCCATGCCCGCATACATTGCGGATTCCTTCCCAAAATTGCGGGAAAAAGAGATGTAACGAACCCTGCTGTCCTGCATATGTAAACCTTTCAATATATTCAATGTCTGGTCATTAGACCCATCATCAACAAATAAAAACTCAAATTGAACCATGTCCATTTCAGATACAATTTTTACTACTTCTTTATAAAATTGCGGTAAAGAGTCCTGCTCATTATAGCAAGGGACCACTAAAGAAAGGATATCCATTTCATCACCCAATTTTTTTAATTCTTGATAGAAACATTTGTATTTGCAAATATTTTCTTTGACCCATTTTCATAGCTTACAATAACTTTATAATTGCTTAAATCCTGATCCAATTCACTCAAAGGCGCTTTTGCGAGAAATCCACTGTTATTATAATCCGCCTCATTTGGAAACGCCTTGCTTACATCAGGCCTTTGGTTATTTGCAGTGGACAACTGATAACAGCTTCCATTTATTTTATTCCATAAGTACACCTGAATTTTTGCATGTTTCCTAGAGTGATTATCACTTAACAATACCGAATAATTATTAGGGAACATAATTAGAAATTGAGATTTAGATGAGTAAACTTCAGGTTTCTCTGAGATCTTACCAGTTCTCTCTACTAATATCTCTAATGGTTTCTTTTCTAGTGGTTTTTCTTTTGATATTTCACTCACAACAATTCTTCCTCATTTGATATTTCTAAGAGTCTAATAGATTCAATAGTATGTACACCATATTCTCCATATGGAACAAACTCATTAAACCACTCAATCTCTTCACTGGATAAAATATCCGGAATTTCCAACAGTTTATAGCCTTTATTCGAGACAGAATCAATCACATACC
>ENA-UOOK01001945-UOOK01001945.1-fermentation-metagenome-genome-assembly--contig:-NODE-1945-length-26319-cov-6.529660_pt1 | contig 26319 bp, 42 predicted proteins | sample MGYA00245777_ERZ724023 | MGnify/ENA primary metagenome ERZ724023 (study PRJEB28704, sample SAMN03018312) | fermentation metagenome | biome: anthropogenic terrestrial biome; feature: soil; material... | reverse complement strand
GCCCATGACGGGGCGGCAGCCACAACTGCCATCGGCTTCAGCGACATCTTTGGCCTGCCGATAAAGATGACGGACAATATGGTTAGGGTAGCCTTTGGCGGAGCCTGGGAGGCGTCCGCGCCGACCATCGTCAAAGATGCCACGGAGGTCTGCAAAAATACCATTGATATTGTTGGCACACCCGACGGAGCCAATGACGTAGATATCCTGATATTACTCTAAGGAGGCGGGGATATGGCGCTCTTAGATGATATCAAACCGCGGCTCGGGGTGTTCTACTCCGACACCAACAAGGACGCGGAAATCCAGGGCATGATCGATGCGGCAGTAGAATACTTTAAGGGGGCAGGGTGGAACTTTACCGCCCTGCTCGCTTCTTTGGCAGATACTGAAGCGGAACTGGCGGACGATCAAAAAACCCTGGATGCGCTGAAGGAGATAGAAGAACCCACAACTGAAGAACTGTCCCAGATAGAAGTGCTGGAAGCCACTATAACAGAAAACACTGCAGCACTTTTAGAATTTAATAAGCAGCTGGCCTTATCAAAGGAAGCGGTCGTATTGTACTGCAAGATGGCCCAGAGCACGGACCCGGCCCAGTTGGCTAACCATCCAGTGCTGACTGCGTTTATAGCGCAGGGGAGGGCGGTGGTGCCTGATGCTGAAGTTTAATCCCACCACCCCGCTCAAATTATATGCCAAGACAACCTCGTACACCTCGGGCCAGGGCGAAGCGACCAGCTGGGCACTGATCGCCAGTGGTGCCATTAGTACATTTTTTTGTGAATGGCTGGGGAGCTTCGGTGATCGGGCATTGTCAGCTGAGGCGCTGGGAGTGAAAGACTCAGCCACGGTTAGGACCTTTTATAATCCAGATATATACACCAAGCTCCGAACCGTCCAGGTAGTAGTGCTCAAAAACGCTGATACCACCGGGATAGTGGCCGGGGTACCGGATAAAAACAATCCCAATGTCTATGAACTCTGGGGCGGGGTCGATAACGTCAAAGAGGAAAACCAATTCATGGAGTTCCGGGTTAGGAGGTATGAGGGCCTATGATCAGAAGCAAAGTGCAGACCGCCCTAGATACAGCCTTATATGCTTTGGGGGTTTACTCCTACTGGCAGCGTAAATCCGGGGCTGACGCCAACGAATATATAGTCTACTCCTTAGCTGGAGACTCCGCTGAGTTCCATGCTGATGACGTGCCGCTGATCATGCAGGCCAGTGTGACGGTGAAATATTATTACCGGGCTGAGAAAATCAACACCCATGCCGGGCGGGAAACTATCAAGGGCCGGGAGACTACCATCCAGGCGGCCTTGGAAGGGGCAGGATTTATAATCCCGTTTGGCAAGTTCGATGCCGGCGATGTCGATGATATCGGCTACTTCGTGACCGTATTTGAGTGCGATTACGGGCGGGTGGTTTAGATGGGTAAGATTGACATTGATGATTTGGCCGTCAATGTCGATGAATTGTTGGAAGACTATAAAGATTTTGTATATGAAGCTCTCGATGACGGACTGGACGCAGCGGAAAAGATACTCATCAGAAACCTCAGTGCTAAAAGCCCTAAGGGCAAAAGCAAACAATACCATAAAAACTGGAAGAGCAAAGGCAGTAAATATAAAAATCGCCGTTATGTGGGGAACACGAAGACGGTCAAAGGCAAACACGGAAATGTACCGTTGTCAAACATCCTGGAATACAGCACTAAATCTAAGCACCAGGGGTTGATTAAGGCGATATACCTGGAGAGCGTCGAGCAGATGGTTGATGCGATCGAGGTCGAAATGAAAAAGGGAGGTTAATCCATGCCTAACAAAATCAAATATGGCCTGAAGAATGTTTACTACTCGGTAATCACGTTAGTCAATAACGTGCCGAGTTATGCCACCCCAGTCTCCATACCTGGCGCGGTCAACCTAAATTTGAGCGCATCGGGGGAGAAAACTGAGTTCTACGCGGATGACAGCGCCTATTTTATGACCACTGCCAACGATGGCTATGAAGGCACACTGGAGATAGCGCTGATTCCCGACTCTTTCCGGACTGCGGTACTAGGTGAGGCAGTCGATGCCAATGGAGCGTATGTTGAGAATGCTGATGTACTGGCTAAGGACTTCGCCCTGATGTTCGAGTTCAACGGCGACGCCAACGCAGTCCGCTATGTACTGTATAACGTCAACGCCAGCCGGCCAGACGTTGCAGGCGCGACCAAGGAGAAATCTATCCAACCCCAGACGGAGACCCTTAACATCAAGGCCAGTCCGGCAGTGGATACCAAGAACGTTAAGGCCAGTCTGCCCTACAGCACTGGCGACTCTTACACCAACTTCTTCACGGCGGTATACCTTGAGGATGCTACAGTCAATACCAAGGGTGCTGATCCGGCAGCATTCAGCAAGGCTGCTCCGGCTGATGTCGTGGTAACGTCAACTTCCGATGGCACACCCTCTGTCAAAAACGTTATTCTTAATGGTGCGGATGTACCTGGCGTGAGTATTACGCTTGACGCGCTGGAAGTGACTATCGCGTCGGCATATGTCGCCGGGCTGAACCTGGCTAATGGAACGTATCCTATTGTGGTCGAGTTCACTGTTGGTAATAGCGTGACCTACACTCTGACCGTAACCGCATAGAGGTAACGACATGGAAAAAATACTGACCATCGACGGGCGCCAGGTGCCATTCAAAAACACCGGCGCCTTTATGCTGCGTTACCGGGCCCAGTTCGGCCGGGACGCGCTGAGAGACATCTATAGGCTAAAGGGACTGGTGGGCGCAAACGGTAAACTAGGCAACCTCGACGCCTTGGATTTAGAGCCTTTTTACAATCTGGTCTGGACGTTGGCCAAGACAGCTGACCCCAATATCACGCCACCCATGGAGTGGTTGGATACTTTTGAGTCTTTCCCGCTTATGGACATCCTGCCGGAGCTGGAGGATATGCTTTGGCAGGCGCTGGAGTCCAACATCGAGAGTAAAAAAAAATAGCTGACAGCGATGATGAGACCCCGCAAGAGATGACCACGGAACTGCTGATGATCCGGGCGCTTGAGCGGGGTCTTAGTCTGCGTGACTTTGAGGATATGACCCCGGGGATGATCGTGGACTACATCATCACCTACAATAACGACCGACTGGACCAGGAAGACATGGAAGACGAATACCGGCCGGCCACCCAGGCCGACTATGACCGCTTTTAGGAGGTGATACTTTGGCGAATAAGATTAAGGGCATAACCCTGGAAATCGGCGGCGATGTTCAACCTTTGGAGAAGGCCCTGGCCAGCGTCAATAAAAAGACCAGAGATCTGCAGGGCGAGCTCAAATCGGTCGAGCGCCTCCTGAAGCTAGACCCGGGCAATACCGAACTGATAGCCCAGAAACAGAAGTTACTGGGGGAACAGGTCGAGAATACAAGAAAAAAACTGCAGGGCTTGAAAGGAGCTCAGGAAGATGTCAACGCTGCCTTCAGACGTGGCGATCTGAACGAAGAGCAATACCGGCATTTCAGCCGCCAGGTGATCAATGCCGAACAGGATCTAAAGAAGTTCGAGGGACAACTGAAAGATGTGGACCGGGCCGCTGATAAAGCAGGGCGAAGTCTCAAAGATATGGGGCAGAAGGCTCAGGGTATCGGCGAGAAGGCCACACTAGGAATCAGCATGCCAGTTGTCGGCGGGACTCTGGCTCTAACCGAGGGTACCCGGGAAGACCGGCAGGACAGGGGCAAACTAGAGGCGGCGTTTAGCACCTCGGGCTTCACAGCAGAGCAAGCTAAACAGACGTATGTAGACTTTTACGGGATATTGGGTGAAAGCGATACCGCTATTGAAGCCGCCAACCATCTCACCGAGCTGGCAAAAAGCCAGGAAGAACTAGACAAATGGGTGACAATCAGTACCGGCGTATATGCGAAATTCGGCGACTCATTGCCGATCGAGGGGTTGACCGAGGCCGCCAATGAAACGGCGAAGGTGGGTAAAGTGACCGGACAGCTTGCTGATGCGCTCACTTGGATCGGTATCAGTGAGGACGAAGTCAACGCAAAGATGGAGAACATGAATAGCGAGCAGGAAAGGCAAGCCTATCTGGCGGATACCCTAATGGGTGCATATTCCGGGCTGGCTCAGAAATACCGCGAGGTCAACAAAGGGGTTATAGAAGCCAACGAGGCTAACGCGGCCATGAAGGATGAGCTTAACGATCTGGCTACCAAGATTGAGCCGATTGTGACTAAGGTTGTACGGTTTATCAGTGCCCTGATAGATAAGTTTAACAACCTGCCCGATGCAGCTCAAAATACAATCCTGGCTATTCTAGGGGTGGCGGCGGTGATTGGCCCGCTGCTGATGGTTATCGGTAAAGCTATGGTGTTTATGGCGTTATTCGGTGATAAGCTCGGCGGAGTAACCAGCATGGGCACAAAACTGGCGACGTTTTTACCGCGGCTAGGGCCGCTAATCGCAGCGTTGACATCGCCGATCGGAATCATAGTGCTTGCCATAGCTGGACTGATACTAGCCTTTAAAAGGCTCTGGGATACTAATGCCAACTTCCGCGCCTGGGTGCGCGGATTAGCTGATACGCTGGAGAATGGGTTTAAAGGCGCAATTAACTCAGTGGTAGATAAGATTAACTGGCTGATTGATAAGCTTAATAATTTACCGGGGGTAGAAATTAAAAACATTAACAAACTGGTGAAGGATTCCGGCACCCAGGGCATGGGGGCGTTTCAATCCATGCAACGCTACGCCACCGGCACTAACTTTCACCCAGGCGGTCTGGCTTGGGTCGGAGAGAAAGGACCGGAGTTGCTTAATCTACCGCGGGGATCCCAGATATATAACAACCAGGAGAGTCGGGCCATAGCCAATCAGACCCTGACCGTCGGCGGCGTAATCCGCGTCGAGGGCGTCAACGACATGAACCAGCTGGTCGGGGTGGCTCAGCTCGTAGCGAGGGAGATAGAGCAGGGAGACCGCAGGCTGGCTGGTCGGGTGCGAGTAATGCCCAGTATGGCATAGGAGGGATAGCATGGCATTTCAATGGGGAGGCACAAACCTATATGTACTCAGGGATACCTATACCCCGCCCTGGGCCGAGGCTACAATCAACGAGATAGCCCTGCTGCCCGACCCGGCCAATGTCGATGCGATTAGTACGGTGGTCCAGCAGGGCGGACGCAAGCGGCAGACAGTGAGCTTTTCCACCTACACAAAGGAGTACTCAGATTATACCGACATGCAAGCAGACCACCTGGCGGGTACAGAGCGGACGTTTATTGGCGCTGACGGCTACAGCGCGACTATGATCATCTCCAGCATCTCTCAGGCTGCGCGGAAAATCTACCCGACCCGCTTTGAGTTTTCCGTCACTTTTATGGAGGTGTAGCCGATGATAGCCATACCAGCGGCGGTACAGTCGCTTTTGAAATCAAAAATGATGGTCGGGGATAACCGGCCCACCGGATATGTCCAATTTGGCGGACACTCGTCGGCGAGCTTACAAGACCCAACTCAATGGACGACTTGGCGAACTTTTGTTTCTGGTGATCGTGGATATGGCAACATGTGCGAGACCTCTGATGGGCGTGCTGTGATTGCGTATACCTCAGATGCCGACAAATCTGTTTCTGTTGCTTTTGCCCCTAGTGTTCGTGGTGTTTTAGACGGTACTGGCCCTTTTGATACGGCAGCAGAAATAAAACTGGCAAGCGGGTATGACACCTATCAGCCACAGTGCAGCCTAAATCTTGTAAGAGGCAAGTTGCGCCTTATCGTGTATCATTTCCACAGCGATATAAATAGATTTGCGTGTGAATATTGGGAGGATTCTGACGGCAAGGGAGCAGATTTTGTAAAAGTAACCGATATTTATACAGATGAAAACGCGCGCTTTGCAGAAGATTATTCCGGGTTTCCTTCAGTTGTTCGTTTGGTAGGTAATAAATTGGTTGCTGTTTTGCCATATTGGTTTCCTACTGCAATGGGACTAAGGGCGTACTACTCCAATGATGATGGGTTAACATGGGTAGCAGGGGCAACGTATTCCAATAATGTAGGGTGGATTCATCATTTTGTTTCGCGCAGTTTCATTGATATGGGAAATAATGATTTTTTGACTCTGCGTGTGGCTACTAACGGCGGAACTCATGGGCTATATTGGACTAATCACGGAGCTAACCTCGATTGGGATAATTACTGGGCTGCTGCTCCTAGCCCTACTGGAGCAACTTGGGAGCGAGTAGGGCAAAAAATATATATGCACTTTAATACTGCAGGCTTTACTGAATGGGGCGGTAATCCCGTTGTAGTATTTGAGTTTAACGGTGCTAACCTTACGCACGAAGCACTGATGGATAACTCAAATTACACTCTTGTAAAAAACATAAAAGAGTTAAGCCCTTACGATGGAAAATATTTTTTATTGGCTACACAATCGGCCCTTGTTATGCAGGGATGCAGTGCTGGGAGGATTAGCGGAGCAGGGACGGAAATAAACAGTCAACCACTAAGGCCAAAAGTTATTACCATTGATAGGACTAAGGGAAGCGCAAGTCAAGCTACAATAGTAGCGGATAACAAGGACGGGGTTTTTTCGCCAGATCCAGCGGGGTTATGGAATCATGTCATCTGGCCTAACAATAAAATTGAAGTTTACTTAGGATATGGCATGAAACAACAATTGGTTTTTACCGGATTAATTGACGAGGTCACTATGCGGAGTTACCCGGCTGAGATTGATTTTGCCGCGCGGGATATGTCCAAGTTAGCACTCGACCAGATGGTGCAAACGACAGAGGGCGGGTATATCACACACACGCTAACTTATACCAACCAAACACCAGAGGCTATATTTGCCGACCTTGCCAGTAAGGCAGGGTTTACCGATGTGGTGGCAACCGATGTTTCGGGTTTAACAATTGAAGAAATAACTTTTTCTCAGGAGATGTACGCCGATTGTTTCCAGCGGTTGGCTGAGATTGCGTCCTTTGAGTGGTTTTGCGATGAGATTGGGACGTTGTATTTCCGCAAAGCCATCGACACCGGGGCCAGCGTTTATACCTTTACCGAGGGCGTGGATATCTTTTCGCTTGACTACACCATATCAGATGCCGAGCTATATCGGGGCATAATCGTGGTGTCGCAGGATGCCAACGGTGATGGCCTATGCTCGATGGGGGAATGGTCGGCATCGGATTACTACGAACTACCCGACCAGAAAGACCTCATCATCCAGGCCACGGACCTTGCCAGCACTCAAGCCCAATGTGACGCGCTTGTGCAACAGGCATCTGCGGAAATCACGAAAAAGGCGCGGCAAGTTACGTTTGTTATCGTGGGTAATCCATATATACAGATCGGTGACAAGATCACGGTGATTGAGTCATCATCTACTATCAGTGAGATATACCGGGTCTGGTCGGTGACGCATAATATGGACGCGGCGAGTAGCCCGGTATTTTCAACTACTATTAAGTGTTATTGGTTCGCGTCAGAGTAGGGGGGGAGGATATGCCTAATTTAGCGGAAACAGTAAAAAAACAGACAGACAGGATATTACGACAGAGGGCTTTGAATGGCACAGAAGGCGTGGTTGTTAGTGGCGTGGCGATTGGAGGTTTAGCCCCGCCTCCAGACATAAATAATATTAGGGCCGAAGTGGACGCAGTAAAAATAAAAGGTAAACCCGTTAGTATTTCTAGTTTTGTAGGAACAAATGGATATGTTTTGGCTTATGATGAAAATAATGCACAATGGTACCTAAAAGCCGATGAGGGGGAAGGAGGTGGTTCAAGTTTTTCGTCTTTTTTGCGCCCAGATAAAGATTTTTACTTCTTTGCGGCCGAGATTATATCAAGCGGGATTGATGGGCCGCCATAGGGGGGATTAATATGGCTACTTTTACACAGATAGATATGTTGGGGGACGTAGTTACGCAAATTAAGACGGCCCTTAATGCCAAAAGCCTTATAACGGCGGTTGCGTATGAAGATACCGATTGCTTAATATTTACCACACCTTTATTGCCCGACAGTAAAGTTTTGAAAATAAAGGTTACTAGTACTAGTTTTATAATGTATTATGGCGATGCCTGGACTAGTGCAGAAACGATTACAAACCAAATAGTATTTAGCACTATGAGTAGCGTTACTATAGTTAATTTGTACTTAATAGCTGATACAGATTGGTTTGTGTTTATACGAGAGGGCACTTATCACTATTTTGGCTATGTTGGCTCGTTAGATAATGGGGATGTTATAGTGGCGGGTTTCAGTAGTACCAATTCGGGTAGTTATGGTAATGGTCAAGCCTGCTATAATGTGTCCCAAAACCTATCAATGTTTCCTATGTCCTATTACCTTGCGTATCAAATTTATACTCCAGATTGGAAATTCTTAAAAATGCCCGTAATGTGGTATGACGTAAGCGGTAAAACTATAGTAATGAATGGGACGGTTCCGGCAACGACAAAAGGACTATCTTTTTCGAGCTGGACTGGTGGTTCGACGGCTTCCGACTTGGGAAATACTTATTATCTATCTCAGACAAACGGACTCACTCAAATACGAGCTGCTGGCGGTTTATATCGAGTTTTTTATACGGGGATTTTGCTTGAGTTTGACCCAAGAGTTTAATTATGTCGCTTTTGGAGCGCGGTTTTATCGTTTTTCATGGCTCGTCTTATGGCGGGCCTACTCTTTTATAATCGCGGCCCAGCTGCTTGAGATACACATTACTGATGAGAGGGGCGTGGCCGATGGAAGCAGCAGTGCTCTCGACCATTATATCCACAGCGGGGGCTGTGGGTATTGCCATTGTCGGCTTACAACAACGAAAAAATCAAAAGCGCAACGATGCCTGCGAGTCGCTAAGGGCGGAGGGGGCCATCCTCCAACTGGAGATGACCCAGGCTGAGCTAAAACTGTCCAAGGTGACGGCGAAAGCGGTCATGAACCAGAAGCTCAACGGCGACGTCGAGGATGCTATGCGCTGGGTTCAAGCGGTTGAGATTAAGTACCAGGACTACACGCGGCGAATGGCTCAGGTAGTAGGGGGGCAGGGATGAATTTTAAAAACTTTATCATAGTGCTTATAGTCCTCGCGGCCTTTATTTTTACAGGGGCCGTCCTTTATCTGTTCTTCCTTTTCCAGGTAGAACCAAAGACTTTAATAGTAGCCTTCTTTGGATTTGTTGCCACAGAGTTAGGGGCGTTGGCAGCCATACAGACGACTAAGATTAAAAACCCGCCGCCCGAGAAACTACGGCGGGACATGTAGGGAGGGATACCATGTTCACAGACGATGATGACCGGGGCTTCGAGCACGATGATCCCGAGGGGGTGGACGCTGATGATGATTAACCGGGATTACCCATGCAATCCTAACAACTACGCAATACATGCCAACCGAACTATCGAGTATATAGTGATCCACTATGTTGGTGCAACCGGGTCGGCTCTGGAAAATGTCAAATACTTTAACCGATCGGCGGGGCTTGAGGCTTCCGCTCATTTTTTTGTTGGCCATGCCAAAGAGGGCGGGGCGATCTATCAGAGTGTTGATCCCAAACACAGAGCTTGGCATTGTGGAGCCAATGTGTATAGGCATCCCGCCTGCCGCAACTCCAACAGCATCGGCATCGAGATGTGCTGCCACAAGGACGCCCAGGGCAACTGGTATTTTGATGATGTGACTATTGAGATGACTGTGCAGCTGGTCCGGCAGCTGATGACTGAGTATGGCATACCAGCTGACAACGTGATCAGGCACTATGATGTGACCGGCAAGCTGTGCCCAGCTCCGCTAGTGGATGAGTTTGCCTGGCTGATATTCAAGCAGAGATTGGAGGGGCCTGTTATGGGCGAAAAGACTGGAGATAACCCCAGCAGCTGGGCTGTAGATCATACCGAGTGGGCCAAGGCCAAGGGGATCATATACGGTGACGGCCAGGGCAACTATGACTGGCAGGGACCAGTGACCAGAGAGGCCATGGCGGCCATGCTGCATAACTTCGCTGTGTCGTTCGGGCTGGAAAAGGAGGAGTAACAATGAGACCTTGGATGGATAGACTTAAAAGCCGTAAGTTTCTGATGGCGTTGGCCACTGCCCTGCTCATGATACTCAACGAGGGTTTGGATCTGGGCATCCCGGCGGATGTATATGGCTGGATCGTTGGCGTGGTCATAGCTTGGATACTGGGCGAGAGCTATGTGGACGGCCGGGCAGCCGGAGGCGGTGAGTAGTATGGAGAGCTTGGGGCGATCATGCCGATAGTGCTGCTCATGGCGGCTATCATCGTGATGCTGGTACCAATGGACTAGAGAGGCCGGGGTTATGCCCCGGCCAATTCATCAAGTGTTTTATTTAATACCTTGCTCAATTTCTTTAAGTTTTCAAGTCCTATCGTGATTTCATTTCTTTCCCACCGTCCGATTTGCCGGTAATCTATGCCGGTCTTGTCTGCCAATTCTTTTTGTGTCAACTTGGCTTCCAGGCGGGCTGTCTTTAAGTTGTCCCCGATCATGCCTGCTCACCCACCCTGTACTTAATAATGGCCTTATTAGCCATCTGGTCGCAGGTGTATTGCCGGTAGGCTCTCTGTATCTTGGCGGCGTATTCCGCCTGGCTTAACGGCCCCTGGGCCCGTACGATGCGTATGATCTCGCGAGATATATCTGTTCCGAGGCCGATAAAACGCAGGGACGTGACTTGGCTATTGCTTGCCTCCAGCCCAATCATGGTAAGACCCAGACCGCTGCCGTTAGGGATATCCTCCAGCATTTTGCGCCTATCTGGATATAGTCCGATATGGAACGGGGCGTCACTCCAGCCCATCACTCCCGGGATATTAATCACTAGGAAAAGCAAGCCCTCTGCTTCAAACACCGCAAAATCGACTTTACCTTTTTTTAGCTTCTGAGCTTCGTGGCGCGATATCCCATCAAGGGCAATAAAAAGTGTCAATCCGCTGTCGTTGTAGGCCAGTCGGCACCCCTCTCCAAACGGCTTTGGATACCATTCTAGGTAGCCTCCTACTTTAATTCCTTGCATCGCTATACTCCTCCCAACTCCGGCTAAATTCTTGGTTGGCAAAGGCTTCGGCCAGCCCAGTTATCTGCTTTAATCTTAATATTTCGTCTACGTCCATGCCCAGGTGCTTGGCAATCCACTCGTCAGAGCGGCCCAGCTTGTGTATCTCAGCAACGATGTTACTCATAAGGTCTACGTCGTGGCTGCCCCTGGCGCGGTTATGGCGGATGGTAGAGGCCATACGATCTTCAATAGGCTTATCAATCACAGATACCGGCAGACATCCCTCCTCCCGCTGGTAGATATCCTTGTGTTTGAGCATGACGGCATACCGGTGGAATCCGTCCACTATCTCGTACATGTCATCCTGGGCGTGATAAAAGCAGACTATAGGCATAGTATAGCCATCCTCTTTTATGCTGTCATAAAGCAATTTCATTTCCGGCGGGGCCACGCTGTTGGGATTATACTCATTAGCCCTGATTTTGCCGATTGGCACTTTAAGTACGTTGTATACCGGGCTTTTATACATCTTGATACCTCCTATATGTTTTTGTATTTTTGTTTGATGGCGTTGATCCGGGCTTGCTGCTCCTTGTTGGGGCCGAACCCCATAAACCGGCATAAATGATCATTTTTCAGGATACAGAAGCACATCCTTTTCCATGATGGGATATCTATAGTGGACTTTACGTCATCGGTATGGTCCGGTATATCCTCATCCTCAAAGATAATTCGGGATTTGCCATCCTTGGAAAAGTTGGATATGCCATTGCGCCGGATTCGGTATCCGCAGTCCTCGATCTCCTTGATTACGTCATCCGCAAACCCGCCCCCTGTGGTTTTCCAAAACTCGGCTGAGGTCTTGAATTTCGCCAGGTAGTTTTCCCGGACGTTTTCCGGTAGGGTGGACAGTAAAAATTCGGTGTAACTTTTCCAGGTGTGTCCTGCCGGTAAGGTGATCTGCTTATATCCCATGGCCTTTGTGCCGCCATAGATGGCCCCGAAATTGGCTCCCTGCACTCTGCCCACCAGCTTTGCCCAAATCTTGGGCTCAATAATCCGGTAGAGGTTGAGGCTCTCCATGGCCCACTCGTTAAAGGGTGAGGCTACCCGCATCTGGTCGATACTTAGTCCGGCCATGTAGTACAGGTCATACAGCCGATTGTAATCAAAACCAAATCTACCGTTGGCTATCCAGATATCCTGGGCGGTCCAGTCGTACAGAGGGGAGGCGGTCCATACATTTTTGTGTCCCGCCGATATCCACTTGCGACCCTTATAATCATGCTTTTTGTTAACAATCCCGCTATACCGGCTGAGTGATTCTGTTGCTCTAACTCCAATCAAGGCGATGGTTTTTCCGCCGCCGTTGCGGTCCCGGTACCAGGGGCCAAACTGCTTATACATATCTTCCTGGTTCATTTTGAGATTATAGAATCCAAACGGGTTGTTGGCCTGGTTGATTATATACGGCAGGTCGGGCATATCCCGGACCCATATATCCTTTTTATCATCGTCCCAGGGATACCAGTATAGCTCGTAGTTGCTCAGCGGTGTTTTGGACGCCATGGGCAGGCAACACCAAAAAGGCTCTATGCGGTCCAGATACCGTTCAAAGGTCCGGGTGACAAACTCGGTGGTCTTGGTATACTGGGCCTCGAAGTCCTGGTGAAAGAGCCCGATCCGCTTGCTGACGCCGTGCTTGTCCATGTACTGCAGCACCAGGTTAAGCAAGAGCCCGCTGTCCTTGCCACCGCTGAAAGACACGTATATATTGTCAAACTCGGCAAATATAAATTTAAGCCGATCTTGTACAGCTTCGTACACGTTTTGATCCTTATATATCTTAGGCATCTATAGCCTCCTTATCATCTCTTTGATCTTGTCCTTGTTACCTTGAACCTCATCAATCTCGGCTTGGAAACTGTGCAGGGTATCCTGCTTATCGTTAAGCGCGGACATGATCCGCTCATCGATGCTGTCGCAGCATACGATGTCGATATAGTGGACCTTTTTGTCCTGGCCGATGCGGTGGCACCGATCCTCAGCCTGGATGCGCTCGGAATACTTAAAACCATTATTATAAAATATTACAGTGCTGGCCTCATTAAGAGTTAGGCCATGGCCCCCGCTGCTGGGGGTGGCAATAAAAAAGCGGGCATTACCGGCTTTAAACTTTTGTTTTGCCTCCTCTTTTTGCCGCTCATTTTGCTGGCCGGTATAGACTACATAGGGCTTTCCATCCAACACCCGACATATCTGATCTATATCATACATATACTTGGCCCAGATGATTACCCGCTCATCCTCCGGGATCTCCGATATGATCTCAGCCAATAGGTCAGGGCGATTACTATTGTACTCGTGCATCAGCCACTTATCGCGGCCAGTCCGCTCATGATAAAACCCAGAAACCACTTGCTGGAGGCTGGAGAACAGCTTAAATACCTGGTGGCTGTTCCAATTATCCATTTGGTCGAGTATTTCCATAAAGTGATCCTTAATGGCATCGTAGGCCTCTCCTTGCGCCCTGGTCATATCAAACCACTTGGTAGAGTAATGCTTAGGCGGCAGGTCGATACAGTCCTGCTTGCGCACCTGGTACACATAAGGGTTAATCTTGGCGGCCAGCCACTCGGTATTATGGGCCCGGACGATCTTGCCCGGGAACCGGTCGCTGTACTCCAGATGGTTAGCAGCAAAACTGTAAAAACTGTTGTATCCTAGTATCTTGGGTGATAAAAACCGCATCTGAGCAAACAGGTCAACTACGCCCTGACTCAGCGGTGTGCCGGTCAGGATCAGTCGATATTTTGACTTGGCGCAGATAAACGTCAGTCGCTCGGTGCGCTGGCTGTTATGGCCCTTGATGTAGCTGGACTCATCCAGGATAATCATAGTCCGCTCAGTAACTAGCTGGTTGACGGCGGCTATTACCCGGACGCTGGAGCTCATGGACTCGATCCCCACGATGTACCAGCGCACTTTGGGCAGATTACGGACAGAGGTCTTATTATCAAACACGCATATGTCGCCGCAGTCGGTATGCTTACGGATCTCCTCTGCGACCGATAGCTTGAGAGATACCGGTGCAAACCACACAACCTTATCTATCTTGGTATGCCGCCGGGCGGCCAGCTCAATACTGGTCCGGCTCTTACCGGTCCCCATGTCCATAAAAAGTGCACCCACCCGGGAGGGCTGTACTTTTGTAACCGCCTCCCGCTGGTGGGCCATCAGGCTAGTTGTCGTCGCGAAGATCTGCATGTATCTCACCTGTCTCTATCTCTAGTTCAGGCGGCACGTCTCCTGGCTGGGGGAGCTGCTCTTTGACCTTGGGGGTCACATTCATGACCATGGCCTCGGCAAATGCTTGCTCAGCCTCCTGGATCAGGGTTTGAGCGCCAGGGCTGAGGTTGAATTTATAGCGGTCCGCAAAGTCTCTAACCTCGCGGAATGCATCCTTAGGCACTAGCATTACTCTATGTTCCCGATTATATGTCGCCCTCGGCAGCCGCTTAAACTCCCGGTAAAAATCCTCGTCCCGCCCCCACTCAATTCCAAATTGGCCAAAATGTGTGATGTGGACAATCCACCGGTCGGTCTCTGGTTGGTAGTCTCCGACCTGTATTTTGTCTTTGACCTCGTCGCTATAAACCCGGATGGGATAGCCAGCAGCCAGGAGTTTGATTCCTAATTCGGCGGCCCTCTCAACGGCAGCCCCAGTCTTGAGGTTGATGTTTTTTTTCCATTTACCATCGGTCCATTTATATCCCATGGACTTGACGATCTCGCGGAATTTTTCGTCCTTTTCCGGCAGCTTGGCCGATACGGCAGTATCTTTAATGGTGATATCGGTTACCAGGGAGGTTGTTGGTGTTTCGGGGCGCATGGTTAATTCCTCTTTAGCTTTGGCCTCTACTTCTGCCGGAACCGCTTGGAGGGCTTCGGACTGGTCTTCCTGTTGGATTTTTTCGGCCCATAAGGTTAGCGTATTTTCGACATTTCGTTCACGGTTGTCTATCCAGTACCGAGCGGTAGTTTGCTGAGTTATGATGGTATTGATGATCCTTTGCAGGAGAGCTATCTTTCCCTCAGCCTCACCTTTCCGTTCCGGATGCCGATTTATAACAGGTGTCCAGATATTTATCTGTCTGGCTAGAATCTCATTAGCGATTGCCAGCCAGTTATCCCGTAGGCAGATTGCCCAGTTGATCTGCTTTTCAGTTCCGGTCAGCTCCGGCAGCTCCATCTCCTGAGCCGCCTCCTTGGCCTGAGCGGTCGCTTCCTCGCGTTTGCGGGCTTCTTCAGCTTTCCAGCAATCGGAGCATAGCTGACCCTCCAACCAACTGATTGTGTTCTCTCGGTCCCTGGTCTTGCCATACAGCTGACGGGTCTCGGCATGTCCGCAGCTAAACTTAATATCGTACTTTGCCATTACGTTTTGCTCCTTTCCTTGTTGGGGAGCCGTCTGGTATACTGTAGGTGACGGCTCCGGTCGTTGTCTCTGGACGGTAGTTTCATTTTGCGGTGGACTACCGTCCTATCTATATGTATACCATACTACATATCTGTAGTATTTACAAGGGATTTATAAGAAATAATCAAAAAAAATTAACCGGGGTTATGCCCCGGCCCCGTTTTTGTGTCTATTTTGAAAACAAAGGGTGTTGCCAATAACCGTCCGCTATTTTGGGCAAGTTGTCAGCTAAAACGTTATCCCAATTGATTGTTGCGGCATTTTCCTTTTTAATAACGATCCACATCACAGATCCTTCTGACTCATTACCCTTCTGATCCACAAGGGTAGTAAACCAATCCAACTTCAACGCTTTTAGATCTGGCCTGTCAGTGTATGCCTTTTTATACATCTCTATGGAATCACCTAGCAGCGATGTTCTGTATAGATTGGTGGTAAGATTATCACTGGTATTCATTTCAATCGTTAAGAAGCCGTTAGTTCCCGTCGCTTGGATAAATACAAGTTCATTATTATTAGTCTTTTCGCCAACGGTTTCTTTAACCAAGTATTGTGCATAATCATTAAGAGGCATTGCCTTTACATCTACTGTAGAGGAAGTCGGGGCGCTATCCTCGCCTGAGGTGGCTATGGCAATTATAATTATAACAACCGCCAGCCATGCCCACCAACGCTTCCAAATAGGTTTCTTCGCTTCATCACTCACAATAATTCCTCCTTTTCACTTTTTACGTAACAATTCTACAATTTACCAATAATTCCTCTATTAATTTATACGACCAGAATTTGTAGTATTGTCAGGTGGCAGACCCGTCGGGATGTTTACACACCGTTTACACACATAATGGTTTTGTATTCCAATAAACCTGCAATGGCAAGGGGTTCGACTCCCCCCGCCTCCACCATAATTTTTTAGGTTTCAGACCCCTGTGATTATCGTAGTTATGCGGTGTTGCAGGGGTTTTTACTTGCCTTTTTGCCTTGTGAAAATCTGCTATGTAATATGGTTTTTTGATAGGTCGTTTACACAGTAATTACACAGTTAAAATTTATTGGCTGCCTGGTTGAGCTTGGCTGCCGTTTCGTTTTTACGGGTCTTGCGGATGTGGGTATATATATCCCGGGTCATACTTATATGGGCATGGCCAAGCAGATCCATGGCATCACGCTCAGATATGTCCGCTTCAAAAAGCATAGTTGCATATCCATGTCTTAGTTGGTGCGGTGTCAGCTTGACCCCGGCCAGCTCCTGCCATTTGATCCACCTATTTTTTAACGTCGATTCCGGCATAATCTTTCCGTCACGCCCTGGGAATAGCAAGGCATCGCCAATACCCAGCGGCAACACCTCAATCAGTTTGTCTAGTAGAATTATCTCTCTGGTGCCAGCTGCCGTCTTAGGTGTCTTGATAAATGGGGCTTGATCGCTGTAGCATACGGACTTATTAATGGTGATAATCTTTTGCTTACGGTCGATGTCCTTAAATGTTAAAGCCAGCGCCTCACCCCGGCGGCAACCTGTATATAGGATAAAGTAGGGGAGCAGGCCACCTGGTAGGTTCCAGCCTTCCTTGACGGCCTTCAATTCATCGTCTGAAGGTATTTGCCGGGGGGTATGTTTAAGTCCTTTGGGGACGCGCACAGAGGCGCAGGGATTGACTCTGATGACGCCATCCAGCACGGCTGACCGACAGATCAGGTTGATAACCAACAGTTGGGTGGCTACCGTCTTGCGGGCGTACTGCTGGCGGGCCAGCTGCTGTAGGTGGGCATCGATGTCGGCTGGCGTTATGTCCTTGATTGGTATGGTTTTATAGCGTTCGACAGCCCGGTCATAGCTCGCTACATATCCTTTTGCGGTGGATGGTGACAGGGTTGGGAAGTGCGACTCTTTCCAATCAGAGGCCACATCGGGGAACATTGGCCCGCGTTCCTCAGCCTCTCGGTAGTCAAGCATCTTTCGTTCTACCTCGGCATCGGAGCGGCCTCGGAATACTACCCGCTTACCGTTTATTATCCGACTGGCTTCATGCAGGCCATCGGGCCGCACGTAGTATTTAGGTTTCTTGGCCACTATTTTTCAACTCCTTTCGTTGATACTCGCCATCAATTATCTATTTCTTCCGCTTTAAAGCCTTTTGATCCTTTTTCTCTAGTTTCTTAATGCTGTCTTCTACCGGGAGATACTCAGGCATTGTCCCGCCCAGTTCTTCAATAGTATCCCTGACTTTCTTTCCTACTTTGTAATGAGTTCTGTTAGCATTTTCTTTGCCTTGAACATTTTCGCGGCGAAGTTTCTCTTCCGTTTGTGTAGCTCGGAAAAGGTTGGCTGCAAGTTCAGTGCTACCCATATGATCAAGAATATTTTGTGACTTTTTTAGCTGTTTACGCCTATGAATATCCTTGGCCTCTAGGCCGCCGTAAAGGCCTTTATAGCCATGATTTTGGAATATCGCAAAGTCCAAACCGGTATCTACCCCTGAATCTTTGGCTGCGCTGGCAAGATATGTATTATGTTTCTTGAGTTCTTGCCGAAGCATTAATCGTTTTTCATCTTCAGATGCCTGCTCGAACATCTCTTGTTTTCGCGTTTGAACAGCGAAATACGTTTGACCCATGGCTACGATTTCTTTTGACGGATCAGCGTTTTGAACTATTAAATAGCACGCATATCGTGATAGTTGATAATTTTCAATTGTTCTCTTCGCATTCCTCCCGATCTCTATCATTTCGTTCACTTGCACGAAATGTTCAGATATGTTTTGACCGCTATTTTCGCAAGCCTTCATTGCTTTTTTAATTACAGGTAAAAAGTTTCTGTATTCAGCATATTCGATGATTTCCATTAACTCTCTAGCCGACCAGTATTCTATGTTTTCCTCAGTCACTTTTTTTATTTGTTCAAAGGGTGATTGGATTCCAACGGGTTTGTCGGTCATTATGGAACTCCTTTCAATCTTTTTATTTTTCGATCTCGCTAATATGTAATAGCTTCGAGAAGTCATCGTTTGTAATATGCTGGATTTCATGCTGCAGTGTTTGCTGGTTGGCTTCATAGGTGAGTCGTGCGTTTAAATATACGTTGTACTTACCTTCTTCATCTTGGACAGTTAATCCTTTAACGGTAACCGGCAGGTTGACATACCGCAAGTGTACGTCATCCACTAATCATCGCCTCTTTTCTTTTTAAGCACTTCGACAAATGCCACCGCCCCCTCAACATCCTCTTTTGTTGCTTTCCGGGTAACTTGGAAAAGGGCTTTCATTTCCGGACGCTTATGTAGTTCATTTAATATATCCAGGGTTTCATCATCATTGACATACCTCTGGACCTCATCCCCATTGAGCAGGTAATCGGTAGTAACGCCGAAATACTTGGCCAGTGCTTTAAGCGTATCGTTATCTGGCTCGCGTTCTCCCGATTCCCATTGGCTTATGGTGTTTTGTTTAACATTAAAAATTTCTGCCAACTGCTTTTGATTAAGCCCTTTTTCTTTACGCAATTCTTTGAGTCTCATTTTATCACCCTCCTTTACTTTTATGTATATCACTGAGAGAGATAAAACAAAAGACATTTAGCCAAAATATCTCAAAGTGTGTTGACAATGGGTGGTGATTAAAATACAATTATCTCGAAAGAGGTGAGATAATTTAATGAAAAAGCGCGCATGGTTAATCGAATTAAGAAAAGATAGATCACAGTTTGAAGTTGCTGATGCAGTTGGAATCAGCCAAAACTTTTATTCATGGATTGAACTTGGAGAACGAACTCCAAGCCCCAAGGTAGCGAAAAAAATTGGTAAGCTACTTGATTTTGACTGGACAAGGTTTTACGAAGAACAGAGGGAGGTAGGGTAATGGCTAGAGAACCAGACGGCTACCGGAAGCGGGCACCCAGCGATACCCCGACCGGGAGGTGCGGCGGATCGCCGTCTTCCCAGGCAAGAACAAAGACAATATTCTCGTGCAGATCCTGAGGTCCATCCCAAGTCTTATAAGTATCTCGTAAATACCATCCATTACGCAGGTATTCGTTTGTAACTTTTTCCTCATGTATTTTTGCTATCTGTTTAACATTTTTGTATTTTGGTTCATCAGCCATAGCATCTCACCCCCTTTCTACTAAATCTTACTATAGTAGGGGGCGGGCAAGAACAAAGGAGGGCAAATCGATGCCAAGAGAGCCCGATGGTTATCGGCAGCAGCTGGAACATCTGGCCAGCCAGTATCCAGACAAAGAGGTTTTGACGCTGCCAGAAGTATGTAAGTTGCTTGGCTGCCACCGGCAGACCTTGCTGGCTGATAAAACATTCCCGGCTAAGAGGGTAGGAGATCGGGGGAAATACTTAATCCCAGTAGTGGGCCTGGCTAGGTGGCTGATAACCACATGAGAGGAGGTGAAGGAGAGGATGGCAAAGTTAGAAACCCAATTTGAGCTGGTGGTTAAAACCGGCAAGTTAGATAAGCTTATTGATCACTTAGGTAAAGTCATTAACGAACTGAAGCTAGTTGATCAGCATCTTAGCGCAATGTCCCAAATAATACTTACTGGCTTGGAAATTAAAAATGTGACTGACGAAAAGGCGGAGCCGCCAGCTGCAACTGACGGCCCCAGTGGTAAAACCGATTAAACTGCCTACATTTTACCACACAATTTTTTTTACCCATACCTATTGGTAAATCCAACCAAGTGAGGGGGGCAGAGGGAATGCTGCCAAGACAGACAGATTACTACAGTTCCAGGGGGATCGATTGGAATTACGGAGCATTAGCCTACGCTGTCTATGCTCCGTGCGATGTTACATCCACCGGGGCCCTGGCCCGGGTCGCCAAGGTGGCACCGGAAGGCATGAGCCTGATCGACGCTGAGACCATTGATCTAGTGATCCTCAGAGAGCGCGGGCTCGACTATAAGACAATAGCCAACTTTTTTTGGATGAATAAACAAACCGTATATACACGAATCAAACGATGGAAGGAGAAAGGCCATGAGTATTAACAATGTTTATCAAATTCGGGCGCTGCGGCGGATGAAACAAGACGATAAGGAGACCAGGGATGCTCTCAAAGAGGAACAGCGATTCCAAGCGGAATACGGCCAGCTGCAAGAAAAAGCGCATATGCCGCTGACCCTTATCAAATCAAATGAAGATGAGCCGATCATATTACCCTCAACCTACAAGCCTGAACTTATTGACCAGCTCATGCCCTGGATACTGATCGTCGGCTTCCTGGCCATACTGCTGGGAGCGGGGGCGCTGGGCGAGATGGCCATTAATTACACATCAGGACTACCCTTATGGTAGTCGCGCAGAGGATCTACGTGGCAGGACCTATATCGGCCGACACAAAGGAAGAGATGGACGCTAACGTAATAATCGCCTGCCATATAACAGGCGAGCTCATCTATAAAGGGCATTATCCATACACTCCCCACCTGCTCCACCAGCTGAAGCTTAAGAAGCCCTATGAATTCTGGATGGAGTTCGATGACCAGTGGCTGAGACAGTGCGACGCTCTGTTCTATATTGCCCCATCGCCGGGAGCCAACATCGAGCTGGCCCGGGCCAGGGAACTGGGAATGAGAGTTTATTTTGATCTGGAAGAAGTACCAGATGTGAAGGAGGAAAGACGATGATTGACCGCGCCAGACATAAGATTGCGAGCGAAAATGCGGGAGCGGATTGGGGAGGCGGCATAGATGGCTGAATACGCAAAGATATGCTGCACCTGTAAACGCTGGGGCGAGTTTACAAACCCGAAAAGGCCCCGGACGCTACCCAGAACAGATATCGGAACATGTAATCTGGACGGTAAAGAGCGCAAGTCCACCGAAATGAAGGGTTGCATGGGCTGGCGCCTGGCTGATCCATGGGACCTCGACAAAAGGGAGGAAAATGGTTTAACCGTTAGGGGGTAAAGGATTGGCAAGAAGCAGGAACATAAAACCGGGGTTTTTCCTAAATGATAGACTTGCCGACCTCGACATGGCTGCCCGGTTATTATTTGCAGGATTATGGTGTATCGCAGACCGGGAAGGTCGGTTGGAAGACAACGTAAAAAAGATAAAAATCCAGGTATTGCCCTACGACGAAGTTGATATAGATAAATTACTCAACGATCTAGTCAAGTCAGATTTTATAACACGTTACTCGGTTGATGGGATTGGATACATACAGGTTAATAATTTCGGTAAACATCAAAACCCCCATAAAAGGGAGGCTGCAAGCGTTATACCACCGGCACCGGAAAAGCATAGTACTAGCACTGTGCTAGCACCGGAAAAGCATAGAACGAGCCCGGCTGATTCCCTTAACCTGATTCCTGATTCCCTTAACCTGATTCCTGATTCCCTTAACCTGATTCCTGATTCCGCAAGCGGTGAAAAAGTTAATGCCTCGGCTGAGAAGTCGTGTTTAGACGATGGAGCGCAGGTTGAACCCGATACAGAACCTGGCAAAGGCATCAACTACACCGAGGAGTTCGAGTTGTTTTGGTCCGCCTATCCCAGGCACAAAGAAAAACAGACTGCTTTTAGATGCTGGAGAGCCCGACTAAAGGAGGGTACACAGCCGCGGGAATTGATCACGGCAGCTGGGCTATATGCAGATGAAGTGCGCCGTCTCAAAACCCAGGAAGAGTTTATCAAGCAGGCAAAGACATTCCTTGGCCCTAACCGGCCATACCTCGACTATACCGGCAAGGTGGTGAATATTAGTGACCGATACCGAACGGATGACTACACAGGTTGAGATCCAGCCATTTGCGGAACCGATACCAGAAGGCTGCACAGCCATGGGATATGCCGACGCGATGGTCTGCAATTACGACTACTACGAGACCGGTGACCCGGACCGTGCCGAGGGTTGCGGTGGCATCTACTACCAGCGCAGCTACCTGACACCCAGCCGACTAGTAATAACCGAGCGGACCCCATGCCAATGCATGCTTAAGATCATGGGGCAGAAAGAGCAGGAGAGAAACCAGAACCGGCTGAGATTCTATAAGCGGGAACTGGCCGCGGCCATAGTCTCCCTATTTTCTGGATATGACCTCATGCAGGATGATGCCTACAACCATATGGCCCTGCAGAACTTCAAGCCGGCCAACGAAGATCAGGAAATTACACTGCAGGGACTGAAAACATTCCAGCCGGGAACAGATAGTATTTGTCTGTACGGCAAGGCCGGCCGCGGGAAAACCCACCTGGCCTTGGGCGTGGCCCGGGCCGCCCGGGAAAAAGGGAGTACCGTATTGGCCCTTAAAGCCATAGATCTTTTAACCAGGATCAAAAGGACTTACGACAAAAAGGACACGGAAGCCGAAATCCAGATCATGCGGGTGATGAAGCAGGTTGACCTGCTGGTAATCGATGATCTTGGACTGGAGAAATCAAGCGAGTGGGTTTTATCGAAGTTCTATGAGATCATCGACCACCGACACCGCCGCCGGACCACCATTTTCACGACCAATCTTACCGGCCGTGAGATGGAAGAAAAAGAGGGCAAGGCTTTAGTATCAAGGGTCTGGGGCTCGGAGATCAGGATTCTAGTGGAGGGCAGTGATCATCGACTGACCCAGGGGGCGCGGTGATATGGCCGGCCTGCTACGGGCCAAATACCCTAGACCGGTGGCTTTCTGCTGGTGCCACGGGATAGAACTCAACCAGAAAAAAATAGAATCCAAGGGTTGCAGGGACCCATCCCGACAGTTCAACGGTATTTGCAAACACCTGCAAGTATACGGGGAGAAATTGAGGAGGAAAAGTGCGATGAATGTTGTTTTGCTGGACCCGGCCTGCATGCCATTTAAAAAATACGACACCGATGCCGGAATGGACCTAAGGTGCGCTGAGGAAACCATCATATTTCCCGGTGAAACCAGGGTCATCCCGTCCGGGGTATGCGTGGCGGTTCCATATGGACATGTGGGCGACATCAGCCCGCGCAGCTCGGTGAGTATAGACGGCATAGCGATACAAGGCAAGATAGACCACGGTTACACTGGAGAAGTAAAGATCATAGCCACTAACTGCGGGGAGGAACGCAAGCAATTTAACCGGGGCGACCGGATAGCCCAGCTGATATTAATTCCAGTTGCCTATGAGAGTATTGAAATCGTGAGTGAACTGCCTGAATCTCCGCGGGGAGAAAAAGGATTTGGTCATTCCGGGGTTAGGTAAAATTGGAAGGGGGATACCGAGTGGAACGGAAGAAGACCAAATGGTATCAGGCGACTGAACGGATGCTTTATACATACAAAAGCATGCCCATCAGGATCATGAGCTTGATGCAGCATATCGAGTTGGTCCGGCAGCACCTGGAACCGACCATGATCTCAAACTACGAACTACAAGAAGGTAAATCCTACTCGGTATCCTCCCCAGTCGAAGCAGCTGCACTGAACCGGATCGAGGGAGAGGCCGTTCAAAAACTGGAACTTAAAATTAAGAACCTTGAGACTTTAAAAACAATCGTCGAGGTATCGATCGACACCATGCTGGACGCGGAACAGAGGAAGCTAGTGAAAATGATATACTTCCAAAATATGACCTGGCAGCAGACTTGTATGGAGTTGTCGGTCGATAAAAATACCTATTATGCTAAAAAGAACGATATCGTCAAGCTCATGGCCTGGTGCTTCGGGTATATGCCGGATGATGTGGCGGAAGAGGTCTGGGGATTATTCGCTGATCAGGCGCTAATGCAGAGGCATATGGTGGGATAGGGGAGAGGAGTAGTGAGTATCCAGATGATAATTGAGCATCTGAGGACCGGAGATAAGATAACTTATGACAGAATAATAGGGATAAATGATATCGAGACGGGTTCCGGAACCATAACTAAGATCACCGAAGCAAGTATATTTGTGCAACGCACCAATAGGCGGTCACCGGATGAGATAAAGATTAAAGATTTGTTGAGTGGATACGCAAAAATTTATGAATTAGTGATTAAGGAGGATGAAGATATGGCACCAGAAGCTAGACCAGTACCCACCGACCTAGCTGAGGTATTCCAGGCATGCGACTGCAGACCTTATAGGGTAGCGCAGCACTTTCATACTGGGTATAAGACAGTTTGTAATTGGTTGTTCGACGCCGGATTGATCAATGAAAACAATAAGCCAATCATTCAGCAGAAGGTCATAGTCACGGAACCTAAGAATGAGGAAATATTAGCCTCTGTCGATGCGGGCCAGGCTATCCAGTCTATGGGATGTATCAAGCCGGAGTTGTCGGATAAAGCAACTGAGGTTGCCTTAGAGGATGATAATGGCTGTAATTACTGCGAAAGATGTGGTGAGCCGGCTGAGGAACAAGTTGAAAAGGCCTGGTATTGTCCGGATTGCTATCAGGTTTTAAAAAAGCAAGAGTATTTACGGCCAGCCTATATTTGTCCCAACCCGATCGGCGTCGAGGTGCCGAATGAGATTGACTTCCTGGATGAGGTTGAGGAAGACGAATTTGTTCCTGCCCAGCTGGAGCAGACCTTCGACAGGTCCGGTCTGATTCTTGAAGTTATCGAAAATACAATGGAACTAGCCATGCTGCGCGATACCCCGAATGACATCACCCTAGGTTTGATAGCAGCACTGGTTGCAGTGAGGTAGGGCAGGAATGAGCATATACATCACCATCCTGGCCATCTGGCTAAGTATCGGCCTCGGGTTTATCCTCGGAGCGACTTGGTGCTGGTATTTTAGATTACAATCCGATATACCGCATGGCTATCAACCGATAGGAAACCATAGCGCCGATGTAACACCACCACGAGGCGGAACAGCTGTAGTACGGGTGCCAGCACCCCAACATGCAACGCCAGCACCACCAGCAGTATCGCTGGCGTTGGGGGAGTTGGAGCAGGAACAGGAGGGCGAGAGATGAGCGAAAAAACACTTGACCTTACCGTTGATGAGTGGATGGGCATGTACCATATAGCGGCAGACCGGGCCGATAAAGCCGAGGCCGAGGTTGAGCGGTTAAAGCTGATGGTTAAATCTATAACCGAGGGACTGGACGAAGCTATAGAAACCATACATTACTTAGAGGCTGAAAACACCAAACTGCAATTGGCCTTAAAAAAGGCTTGTGATATGTTACCAGCCTGTCCCGATGAGCTGGGAAGATTAGACGACATGTTTTTGCGCGCGGCAGAGCGGGACTTGCGAGAACTGGAGGGGTAGGAATGAAGCTGTACTGGATAATCACCATCATGGCTATCTGGCTGAGTATCGGCCTCGGTTTTGTGCTAGGAGCTTGTTGGCGGGCGTACTTTGTTAGAGTTGACAGAACTAACTTAAACGCGGGAGGGGAGTGATCGTCTTGGCGGGATGACGCCCAAGCGTCCACGGCCAGTAGCCTACTGCTGGCTGCAGGGGAAGGAGATGAGTCGGCGGATGATCGATACCAAAGGGTGCTGCGACCCTGAGAAACAGGTTGGTAAAAGAGTCTGTAAGCACCTGCAATATTACGGCTCCGAGGATAAAGACATTAAGAGGCTTTCCATGTTGGATCTATACAAGACAGTCATGGAAACCCTGGACGATCACGGGATCAGGTTGGACGGCAGCAGCCTGTGCCTGGTGCAGGAGCTGCCAGGTTGGGGACGGCTTAGATTGTGGTTTGATGAGGCGGCGAGATACTGGGAGGAGAGGGAGGCAGGGGATTGACCAAGTGGTATCTGTGTGAGCGATGCGGTATCTCCCTCGAGACTATTGATACTCATACATACAGCTGCCCCAGGGGGCATGGCCAATGGACAATCGACCAAGCCATCAGGAGCCGGCCAT
>ENA-UOOK01001943-UOOK01001943.1-fermentation-metagenome-genome-assembly--contig:-NODE-1943-length-26326-cov-8.305013_pt1 | contig 26326 bp, 26 predicted proteins | sample MGYA00245777_ERZ724023 | MGnify/ENA primary metagenome ERZ724023 (study PRJEB28704, sample SAMN03018312) | fermentation metagenome | biome: anthropogenic terrestrial biome; feature: soil; material... | reverse complement strand
GGCAATTGCCGTGACAGGCATGGTTTTGGCAAGCCCACCCATTTTTCGAATATCCTTGGTATGGAGCGCGTGTTCCACAATGCCGGCACACAAAAACAAACCGCCTTTTGCCACGCTATGGGCTAAAATATACAGCAGTCCTCCCACCAGACCAATCTCGTTTTGGCAGGACAGTCCCAGTAAAATAAACGCAAGCTGACTGATGGTGGAATAAGCCACCACCCGCTTGATATCGTTTTGACGGAAAGCCACCCCGGCGCTGATCAGGGCGCTGACGGCGGCGATGGTGGGGACGGCAGATCCAAAAGATGCGTGAATATCAAAGGTGAGAACAAACAAACGGGTGTAGGCGAAAACACCGATTTTTACCAATACCGCCGCGTGCAGCAAAGAGGTGACCGGTGAGGGGGCAACCCCGGCATCGGGAAGCCAGTTGTGGAGAGGGAAGGTGGCGGATTTGGACAGGATGCCAAACAAAATCATGACCACCGTCCATGCCGGACAGTTCAAAGGTACCGGTTTGACCGTAAATACCCATGAATCCCACCAACATGATGAGAGCGCCCAGCACCGTCACCAAAAAGGCTTTGTTGGCTTTTTGCACCGTGATGTCTTCCCGATAAAAACCGATTAATCTCCAGCAGCACAGGGAGGAGATTTCCCAAAAGGTATATATGGCGATGAGGTTGGTGGAATACACCAGACCCATCATCGCCCCCACAAAGAGGCAAACCATCATATAATATTCGTTTTGATTTTTATAGTGCTTCATATATCCAAAGGAATACAGCACGATGATGGCACTGACAAAGGTAGCGGTCAACGCCATGAATACAGACAGGGCATCTCCCTTGAATCCGAAGCTCAGTCCCAATGGCAGGGCGAAGCGAATCGAAACAGGGGTTTTCGAAAATACCCCAAACAAAGCAAACGCCGCGCAAACAAACGCGGCTACAATTAAGAGAAAAGCCGTGATATCTCTGAGTTTTTCATGTATTTTTCCTAATAGCGGAAGCAGGCATGCCCCCAAAAGGGGAACCAATATTCCAAGTATGAGTATCCATCCGTTCATGTTGTTTCACCTAATTCGTTTTGATATGATTGAAAATTGTTAACATATGCGGGGGAGCAGTTCTCCCCGGGGAAGGGCGATTCTTCTCTGTGCGCCCAAAGTGGTTTTCAGTTTCACCATGCCGCTACCTTCCAGGGCTTCCCCGATGATGGCGGCATGTGTACCATGGGGATGGCTTTGGATGGTTGCCAACACGTCGTCTGCACAAAAAGCGGGAACGGCAAACACCACAATGCCTTCATTGGCGATATACAAGGGGTCTAACCCCAGAAGCTGACAAGCGGCGGATACATCCGGGCGCAGGGGAATGCATGGTTCCTCCACCAAGATGTCCGTTTGTTCTGTCACCCATTCGCAAAGGGTGGCTGCCACGCCGCCCCGGGTGGGGTCCCGCATGGCATGGACGGGATAGCCTTGGGAAAAAACTGTTTCCACCAGACTGTTTAAGGGTTTGGCATCGCTTTCAATGGGCGGGGCAAAGACAAATCCTTCCCGTTTTGCCATGACTGCCATGCCGTGGCAAGCGATATATCCGCTGAGTATGATTTTGTCGCCGGGTTCGATTATTTGCTGCGGGCGCACTCGCTGGGCGGGGAATATACCGATTCCCGCTGTATTGATGAACAAGCCGTCGGATCCGCCCCGGTTTTCAATCACCTTGGTATCTCCTGTGACAATATATACCCCGGCTTCCTTCGCCGTTTGTGCCATGGAGTTGACCACGGATCGCAAGAGAGATGTTTCCAATCCGGCTTCCAAAATCATGCCCACCGAAATGTATTGAGGTATGGCACCACTGACGGTCAAATCGTTGACCGTGCCGCTGATTGCCAGACTTCCGATATCACCGCCCGGGAAAAACAAGGGCTGGACCACATAACTATCGGTGGTCATGGCTAAGATATCTCCCCCCGGCAAGATGGCGGAATCGGTCAGGGGACTTAAATAATCATTGGTGAATGCGTGCAAAAATATTTCTTCCACCAGTTCTCTGTATTTGACGCCTCCCGAACCGTGTGCCAGCGTGATGTGGTCGTCCATAGGTTTATGCCTCCTTATACCGGTAAAATGCCGCACAGCTGCCCTCGGAAGAAACCATACAAGGCCCCACCGGATGATCCGGGGTACAGGTCTTTCCGAAGTGCACGCAGGCTTTGGGAGTCTTTTCACCCCGGAGAATGTTGGCGCACATGCAGCCTTTTGGTTTTGAGGGGGAAAAAACAGGTAGCGTAAAGCGATGTCCGGCATCCAAGAATTGATACTCTTGTTGAAACCGTACGCCGCTGTTTTGTATGATTCCCAGTCCGCGCCAGGCGGCGTCGGCAGGTTCCATGACTTGATGCAACAGGCACAATGCCTGTGGGTTTCCTTCTTTGGAAACGGCTCTGGGATACATATTGACACAGTGGGGGGATTGTTTTTTTACCATATCCACCAAACGCAAAAGAGCCGCCAGAATATCAAACGCTTCAAATCCCGCCACCACGGCAGGGAGATGCAAATCCTGGGAAACGAAAGAAAATGCTTCCCATCCAATGACGGACGCCACATGACCGGGGCATAACAGACCGTCGAGGGCATGGTTTTTTTGTAATAACTGCCGGATAGCTGCGGGCATGGTTTTATGGGTGTTGAATACACATAGATTGGGAATGCTTTGCGCCGCAACCGCTTCTGCCAATGCGGCGGTATGAGGAGTGGTGGTTTCAAATCCAACGCCGAAATATACCACTTGTTTGGAAGGGTTGTCTATGGCGATTTTCAATGCGTCCATGGGTGAGGTGACCAGGCGCACTTCCTTGCCTTGTTCATACAAAGCGTACAAACTGCCCTGTTGGCAGGGGACGCGCATCATATCCCCGAAGCAGGTGAAAATCACCCCTTGTTGTCGGGCCATGAAAATCGCTTGTGCAATCTCCTCTTCCGCCGTGACACAAACGGGGCATCCGGGACCTGATACCAGGGTGATATTGTCGGGCAACAGAGAAGGGATGCCGTGTTTTTGGATACAAGCTGTATGGGTACCGCACACTTCCATAATGGTCATGGGGGGTAAACCCCGGGCAAGGCGGTGAATGCCCTGTATGAGTTCCGAAACGGAATGATTCATGGTGTTATGGACCGCAAAGTTTCGTCCACCAGTTTTTCCAGTTCCTCTCCTTCTTTTGGATCCAGGATATGCATGACAAATCCTGCGTGTACCAACACCCGATCTCCCACAGCGGCGTTTTCCACCAACCGCAGACTGGCATGGGCGGTCAGTCCGCCAAAGTCAATATCCGCATTCGTACCGTGGATTTTTCGTATGGTTCCGGGAATGGCAAGACACATGTGATCACCTCATTCGATGGGAGGCGGCAGCTGCCTGTCCGAAGGCGATGCCACCGTCGTTGGCGGGAATTTTTTCATTGGAATATACAAGATACCCCTGTTTTCTCAGCGTTTGGAGGCCCTGTTCCAGCAGGTAATCATTCTGGAATACACCGCCGGACAGGACAACCGTGGTACAGCCAGTTTGTTGATATAAAACGCTCACAGCCATTTGCATCAGTTCCACGACAGCCCGATGAAACCGGGCGGACAGAACACCGGGAGAAACGCCGGCTTGATGATCCAAAAGAAGCGCGCGAATCAAGGACTGCCAGTGAAAGATGACACCGCCGGAATGGGTATGGAGTTCAAAATGATAACTGCCTTTAGCAGTTGAATCCATGATTTGCTGCAGTTCAATTGCGGCTTGCCCTTCATAGGTAACGTGGGTTTTCACGCCAATGATAGCACAAACCCCATCAAACAACCGGCCCATAGAAGAGGTCAGCGGCGCGTTGACATGTTGATCTCCCGCTTGCAGCAATAGGGGGGCTTCTTGCCCCGGGTATCGGGACAGGGCGGTTTCTCTGCCGCAGGCCATATCCAACAGGGAAAGCGCGATGCGCCAGGGCTCCCGTATGGCTTGTTCTCCTCCTAAAAGAGGGAAGGGGTCCAAGTGCCCCATGCGCTTACTTTCCCGCACAGTGCCGAAAAGCAGTTCGCCGCCCCAAATGGTCCCGTCCTCGCCATAGCCAGTACCGTCGAATACCATGCCGATCGCCGGATGGTCTTGCAGATTGTGTTCCGCCAAGACGGAAGCAAAGTGAGCGTGGTGATGTTGTATGGGAAAAATGGGGATACTGCCTTGATATCGGCTGGCGTAGGCAGTGGAAACATAATCAGGATGTAAATCGCAGGCAACTGCCTCCGGTATCCCATCAAAAAGCTGTATATAGGAGTCCATTTCATGGACGTATTCCGCGCTGGTGTCTATATCACGTAAATCGCCCATGTGTCCGCTTAACAATCCGTGTTCCCCTTTGGCAAGGCAGAACGTGTTTTTCTGCTGGGGACCTACGGCGAGAATGACGCGGGTGTTCCCTTGCAGCGGGAGGGGTTCGGGTACATATCCCCGGGCGCGACGAATCAAGCGGGGGACAGAATTCACCACCATGGCAACACTGTCATCCATCCGCCGAACAATGGGTCTATTATGTGTCAGAATGTGATCTGCCACCCGGGGCAGAAGGGAAAAGGCCTCGTCATCAAGATACACCATGGGGCGATCCGAAAGATTCCCGCTGGTCATGATGAGAGCCTCAAAGAATTCCATGCAAATGCACTGGAGAGGCGCATAGGGTAGCATAACCCCGATCCTTTGATTTGTCAAGGTGACGGAGGGGGCAATGGCACATGCCGGTTTCTTTTTTAAAAGCACGATGGGCGTTTGGGGAGAAAGAAGAAGCACTTGTTCTTCTTTGGTTAAAAAACAATGTTTTTGAACGGTTTGTATGTCCCGCATCATCACCGCGAAGGGTTTGTCATACCGCAGTTTTCTTTTTCGAAGGAGTTTGACGGCTTCTTCGTTTGCGGCATCGCAGGACAGATGAAAACCGCCGATGCCTTTGATGGCTACGATCTCTCCTTTGTGAATGGCTTGTACAAAGGAGAGATAGGGGTCTTGGGCAATGTTTTGAAATTTTTCATAAAACTTTACCTTCGGCCCGCAGGCGGCACAGGCGATCGTCTGGGCGTGGTGGCGCCGGCACGCCGGGTGGGTGTATTCACGCTCACAGGCGGTACACATGGGAAACGGCTGCATGGTCGTACGCTCCCGGTCGTAGGGGAGGGCGTTGATGATGCTGTATCGGGGGCCGCAGTTGACGCAGGACGTGGCCCAGTAGCCTTCGTATCGCCCGCCGGGTGTGAAGATATCGGCGATGCAGTCGTCACAGGTGGCGATGTCGGGGGGGATGAAGCCGGAGAGGCATCCCGAACCGCTCTCAAGGATGGTAAACGTTTCGGGCGGACTGCCGCGCATATCCTGGACATCTATAGAATCTATCTGAGATAACGGCGTTCCTCGGGAAACAACCTCGAGAAATTCTTCGAAACGGTTTCCGAATGCATGGATTTCGACCTCGCTCCCGAGGTTTTTAACCGATCCGGTAATCCCGAATTTCCTGGCCGTTGCATAGACAAAGGGACGAAACCCGACCCCCTGAACGATGCCCCGGATGATGATGGTTCCCTGTGTACGCATTAATATTCAGCAAAAATTTATGGAGTTACACAACAATATAATAATAGGGTATCGCAGTGACGGGACATATTAAAATTCTTAACGATCCAGTGGAACTGGTTCCTCTTCTTATAACGTTCAATAATGCCGATTATAAACGGATCTACGAGCTCTTAAATAAGGCCTGGCTGACGGAGGAGGAGCTTAGGGCGTATTCGGATCCCTCGATGGTGACCGAGTGTCTTTCCATCCTCCGCAAGGGCAACTTGGTCGAAGAGCAGTGGCGGATGCCCAAGCCCGGGGAGAAGCCGACGAAGGAATACCGGGCGACATACAGCAAATTCAGGGCAAGTTTTCAGTGTTCCATGGGCGATATCGGAGACCTGTTGCATATAGCCGTCTCAAACGACGAGGGCCTCAGGGCAATTGTGGATTCGGTCGAGCAGGAGATTGCGGCCGGAACCACTTCGATCGGCGATATCTCCCGGAAATACGGGGTCAGTCCGACCTTCATCAAGGGGTTGGCGAAGAGGATTCCCGGTCTCGATGTGAAAGGACAGGGAATGGTGCTGCTTGACCGACTACACTGACGATCCCCTGTACATCATCCTGCGCAGCAAGCGGGAGGCCACCCGGTTCCAGATCCTGGTGGAGATCGCCGAACATCAGCCGGCTGTCCGCCAGCAGGAGATCGCCGAGAAACTCGGCGTGACCCCGCAGGCCGTCTCCGAGTACATCCGGGAGCTGGTGGACGAAGGGCTGGTCGCCGCTCACGGCCGGGGCCGGTATGAGGTGACGAAGAGCGGGATCGAGTGGACCCTGCGGCACGCCGAGGCGCTTGAGGCCTATGCCCGCCACGTCAATCGGGACGTCATCCAGCAGGTCGCGGTCTGGACGGCTGTCGCCCGGGAAGAGATCCGGAAGGGGGATACGGTCGGCGTCTTCATGCAGGACGGGTGGCTTTACGCGACGAAAGATGTGGAGCAGAGCGCTACCGGCAGGGCGACCATGGACGCAGAGCCCGGCGAGGACCTCGGCGTCGCCCAGTTAAACGGCATCATCGAGCACGAGGAAGGGCTCATTCATGTCTGTAAGGTGCCGCGGGTAGAGCGCGGCGGGTCCCGGCAGGTCCGGACGGACCTGCTCAGAGACGTGGTCCAGGGCGTAGAAATGGTGGCCGCCGTCGGGCTCGAGTCCTACGTCGCCCTCAAAAAAGCCGGTATCGAGCCGGATATGTTCTTCGGCTCCCGGGAGGGCGTCATCGAGGCGGCGTTCCACGGGCAGGAATGCGCCATCCTCATCGTCGATGAGGAATTTACCGATTTTCTCAAGCGACTGGAGACCGTGGGGCTCGCCTACACGATCCATGACCTGATCGCACCATGAAGGTTATCGTCCAGCCCCAGAAAGGCACGTACAAACTGCTGTTTGTCGAAGGCGGCCGCGTCGATAGTTCCGGGTTCGTCGACCTGACCGAAACCCCGAAAGGCCGTCGGCCCAAGAACTTCAAGATGCGCAGGCGGGGCAAACAACTCAAGCCCATCCCGACCCGGGACCTGATCACGTTGCTGCGCCGGTCTTCGGTGCACCTCGCGGCGAAGAGCCCGGAATTCGAATCCTTCCTTGCCGACCTTCAGATCCCCTCGTCGCGGATCAACATCTGCCGGTTCTGCCAGCTCGAAGACCGTTTTGTACCCGTCGATCCGGCGACCGGCGTCCGATACGGCGGGGAGTGGATCTGCATGGACTGCGCAAAGCGTGAGATGCGCCGGGAACTCGGCTATATCGGCAGGTTCGGCGGCTCGGTGCTCATGCACCTTGAAAAACTCCTCGTCCAGGTCCGCGACCTCGACCGGGTTCTCGCGTCGGTGGGACCCGACCGTCCCGACCGGTCGCGGGCCCTCTTTGACCGGCTCGAAGCGCACGAGGTCCAGAAGACGGCTCATATCACCGATCTGGCGCTCCCTCCTGCGTTCACGCAGGCCGCCGGTGTCGACTACCTCATGCCCGTCCAGCAGCTCGCCGTCCAGAACGGGCTCCTCGAAGGGCAGCACCTCCTCGTCGTATCCGCCACCGCGAGCGGCAAGACCTTCATCGGGGAGATGGCCGGGATGAAGAACTTCCTCGAAGGGCGGGGGCGAATGCTCTTTCTGGTCCCGCTGGTCGCGCTTGCGAACCAGAAATACCAGCGGTTCCGCGACCGTTACGGTCACCTTGTCCGAGTCACTCTCCAGGTTGGGGTGAGCCGCCTCAACCTCCCCGAGACCCGCCCGGCAGGGGACCGGGACGTCAACGCTCCCGTCGTGGTGGGAACCTACGAGGGGATCGATCACGCTCTCCGGACAGGAAGGTCGTTGAAGGACATCGGGACCGTCGTCATCGACGAGGTCCAGATGCTTGAGGACCCCGAGCGGGGCCACCGTCTCGACGGGCTGATCGCCCGGCTCAAACACGTCGCCCCCGAGGCGCAGTTCCTCTACCTCTCGGCCACAATCGGGTTCCCCGGGCTGCTTGCGGAGAAACTCCAGGCGAACCTGGTTCGCTACGCGGCCCGCCCCGTCCCGCTCGAGCGGTATCTCTACTTCTTGGAGCGGTCAAAGAAGATCGGGTTCATCAAACAGATGGTCGCCGAGGAGTACAAGGTGCGGTCGTCGAAGGGCTATCGGGGTCAGACGATCATCTTCACCAACTCCCGGGCCCGCTGTCACGTCATTGCCGATGCTCTCGGGAAGAAGGCTGCCCCATACCATGCGGGGCTGACCGCCCAGGAGCGCCGGGACGTGGAGCGCCGATTCGCGAACGGCGAGATCGCCGCCGTCGTGACTACGGCGGCGCTTGCCGCCGGCGTCGATTTCCCGGCATCCCAGGTGATCTTCGACGCTCTTGCCATGGGCATCAAGTGGCTTACCGTCCAGGAGTTTTACCAGATGATGGGCCGGGCCGGCCGGCCGGACTTCCACGACCTCGGCCGGGTGGTCATCCTCGCGGAACCCGGCGGGTCGTATTCCCGGACGTCCGGGAAGACCGAAGAAGAGGTTGCCGTCGGCCTCCTGCGGGGCGATATGGAGGAGGTCGCTCCCGAGTACGACATGGAGCAGAGCACGGAGGAGTTCGTCGCGAACGCCGTGGTCTCGGGCGGCGACGAACAGCAGGTCATCCGCATGAACCGTTCGATGGTCGGGACCCTGGAGCCCGCACTCCCCACCCTTCTCGACTACGGCCTGGTCCGACGGCGGGCCGGCCGCATCGAACTCTCCGATATGGCCCGGGTGATGGCCGAGCACTTCATCGGCGCCGAACGCCTGATCGAGATCAAGGACCTGGTCCGGCGGATGGACGACGCGGCCGAGGTCATCGCGGAACTCGAGTGTGCCGGGGAAGAAGCGCCGTAACGGTGCAAAAAAGTCTTTTTCTCAAGTTGACGGGGTGCGGCGGCCTATCGTGATCCGGGTGCCTCTCCCCTGGCGCCTTTGCGGGCGTACCCCTGCATCATCACGGCAAAAACCGCCGTTGCGAGGAGGCTTATCGCCCCGGCCACGTAAAAGACGGCGTCGATCCCGATGTAGTCCATGAAAACGCCTCCTATCAGCGGTGCGACGATCATGCCGATCCCGAAGACCGTGTTGTAGGCGCCCATCGAGGTCCCCATCCCGATGGTCCGGCCTGCATCGACCGTCAGGGCCATGATGGAAGGCTGCTGGACGGCACCCCCGACGCCCATGATGGCGGTGACCACGAGCAGGGGTCCAAGCGACCTGCAGAAGGGGATTGCGGCGAGTGCTACCGACGCTATGGTCGACCCCGCGACGATCAGAGCGACCTTGTTCCCGGTATCGGTGAGCCTCCCTACCGGCACCTGGAGGAACGCCATCAGGAAGGTGTTTACGGAGAGGACGATCCCCACTTCGAACGGGCTGATTGCGATGAACGGGGCGAAGACCGGGATGAAGACCATGATACCCCCACGGCCGAGGGCGCTGATGAGGGTGAAGACCAGGACTCCTCGCATGACCGGCAGCCTGAGAAGCTCCCGCATCGGGGCGGGTTCCACGCTCGGGAGTGCGGCCGGAGATGTTCTGGCCTCCGGGAGGGAGATGGCGACGAGGAGCGTGGCGAACGCCGAGAGACCGGCCATGACGTAGAAGACCGAGTTCATACCGAACGCGTCGTTCAGGAATCCCCCAAGCAGCGGTCCCGCCCCCAGGCCGAGGAACATCGAGATGGAGAAGTTCCCCATCTGGCTTCCTTCCCTGCCTGCTTCTGAGAAATCCGCGATGTAGGCCATGGCAATCGGGACGACCATCGCCGATGCAATTCCGTGGGCGAAGCGAACGGCCGTGAGGGAGTAGGCGCTGCCCGCGACGAGGTAGGTGAGCGAGAGGACGGCATAGGCAAACATGCCGATGAGGATGATCCGCTTCCTCCCCCGCCGGTCCGATAGCCGCCCGAAGATGGGCATGAAGACCGACCGGGAGAGCGCGAAAGCCGAGAAGATGATGCCGAGCCAGATGCCGGTCGCTCCGAGGTTCTCCGCGTAGATGGGGAGGAGCGGGCTGACGACACCGAGCCCGAGCATGGTGGCAAAGACGGAGATGAATAAGACGTTATATACTCGTCTGGCGGTATTCATTCGGGATTACACCGGGTTGGGAGTCCATGGCCGCACGATTGGTCTATGGCAGGCGTTACGCAGTTGCGGGAGAAACGGTTGGTAGTATATCTTATCTATATTATCTATAGTTAACTCGGTCGTCGGTTGGGATCACGTCCGCCGCGCGACGCAGCACCATCGGTCGTAGAGCGGGTCGCGCGCGTTTTCGAAGACCTCGACGTCCCGGCCCTCTCCTGCGCACCACTCTTCTACCCGCGCCGCCTCGGCCCGTGTGCCGACGGTGATCAGGGTTTCATCGGTGAGGGTAAGGAGCCCGGTGATTATTTCCTCCCAGAGGCCCGCGTTGTAGGAGTAGATCTCCCCGGCCATGAACAGGACGCCGAGGGGTGCCGGCGCGATGTAACGGGGCGCCTCCCGCGCGTCGATGCACATAGTGTCTTCCGGCACAAGGCGGCCCTTCGCGAGACCGAGCGCAAGAAGCTCCGGGTCGTTGTCGTAGGCAAGCGCCCGCACTCCGCCCGCCCGGAGGGCTGCGGTGCCGACGCCCGACCCACAGCAGCAGTCGAGACAGAGGGTCCCCGCACGGTCGCCCCAGACCCCGGTCACGAGTTCCCGGATCTTTCCTTCCCGGTCGGGGCGCAGGTCTTCGAGGGCGGGAGCGACGGTTGCCGAGAGTTCCCTGCTGTAATATTCGCGGATCGCCGAGAGCCACGCTTCCCGGCTTTCCTGGTAGATCTCGCCGCCGACCATCTCGAAACATTCGATGGCGGCGAGCGTCGGGTCCCGAAAGAGGAACGAGGCGGCCAGCCAGCCCTCGTCGTCGTGGAGGGCAAGCGCAAGCGGTTTCTCCTCCTCGTCGACCAGAAGGCGGGCTTCGTCCGCCCCGGTCTCGAAGAGCAGCGCCGTATGGGAGTCAATCGTCAATTCTGCAAACGACGGTTCAACCAGCCGGCACCCGTCGACCTCAAGGATATCTGCGACCTTCATGCAGATCGCCTCTCGATTTTTAAGCCCCCCGGTGCCCGGATGACCCCGTCCACGCGGGCGTCCTCGTGCAGGGTGAGGCGCTGGCAGGAGACGTTCCCGAGGATGTGTACATCCTGCTCGATCGTCACGTCGCCGCCACCCTGCACGTCGCCGTGGATGACCGACCCTCTCGCGATGCTTGCACCTTCCTTCACATGAAGGCTCCCGAAGATCGTCGTCTCCTCCCGGACCGTGATCGACCCGGCACGGATGTTCCCGTGCAGCCGGCACCCAGACCCGATGGCCATCTTCTCCGGGACCGCAAAGGTCTGCATATTGAGGACGGCGCCGGTCGGGATCATCAGCGGCGTCTCGGTGGGAGCTCCCTTCTCATCGCCGAAGAGTTTCTGGAGGACGGAGTCCAGTTCCTCTTCCTTCTCGATCCCGAGGACGGCCACCAGGTACATCATGATGTAGATGATGACCGGCATCGGGTTACGGATGGAGATCCAGCCCTTTGCCTCGAATCCGCGCTCGATCTGGACGTTGTCACCGATGTCGAGGTCGCCTTTGACGACCAGTTTGCCCTGGATCTTCACCCCCTCGCCGAGGTAGGCGTCCTCCTCCACGACAACATCGCCGCCGATCTCACACCAGTTGTCTATCCGGGCATCGCCGGCTGCAACGATGTTTCCATTGATCTTGCTGAATTCACTGACCACGACGTCTTTACCCGAGAGGCCGTAATCGATCCGGCACCGGTCGCCGATGACGATGTCCTCTCCGGTCATGAGTGTCCTCTCCTGGAGCTCGGTATGGTCCGGGAGGGTGCAGGCCTTTATCCAGTCGTGGTCTCCTGTCGGTTCCATTTATACGGTATATCTTCATGCGCCATACTTATGACTCTTATTAATTAGATCCGGGACGATCGGCATGAGATCGCCGCCGCGGATACGCTGTGGATCACCCTCCACGCACGAAACTTCGTCGAACCGGTCCGTCCTGACTCCGGGGCCCCTGATGACGACCGGCCACCTGGTTGGCGCTGTGATCTTTCGACTGAGCAGGGCAAGGTGGGAGGCATCGGAACCCGGGTGTATCCCCGAAGCAACGGAGTCCATGATCCCGCACCCCCCTCCGCGGCGATCCGGTCGGGGACCGGGGTCTTTGCGGCGCCGGGGGGTCAGTCCGTTCAGCGCTTCACAGGGACGGTCGGAGATCCCCTCCGTCCGGTACCAGAAATAACGCCTTGCGAGCAATCATCAAGAAGAGGTGAGATTGCGAGTCTGATTACTCTTCCCGGCGGGCAGGGAGGGTCCGGGTTTCCGGAGCCCTCTTTTCTTTCTGCACAGGTGCCGGGCATCGGTCGGCGTGGTGGAGCACCTCCTTCGCGATGGCGTCGCCCCGCCTGCGGCACTCCTCCCCGCGCCCGACCATGATGAGAATGTTGGTCGTTTTGATCATATCTGCCGAAAGGCACCGGATCTCCACGGCAAAGTCTTCATCAACGATTGCCCCGACATCGCATATGATGTCGTAGAGCTGGTGCGAATACCGGTCGAGCAGGGCGTTTGCAGCGGGGACCCAGGTCGCGTTATTCTCTTTTTCTTCGAGGTCCGTCCACTCCCGGTGAAACTGGACGAGCAGCCTCCTGATGATCCCCCGGGTCATCGCCTGCCGGTCTTCCGGGGGCCCCGGATCGAGTACGGCCGATTTTACTCGCTGTGCACCCGTGTCCGGCTCTTTTGCCGACATCACCTCTCCCCTCTACGCCCGGTGTATAGCCGGTCATAGAGCATATACCCTTCGTGCCGGATCTCCGGCACGAAGGAAAGAGTGGAAAATGATAAAAATTGGGGAGCGGTCGGCCTTATACGGCCGCGACCTGCTCCAGTTTGGATTTGGTGATCTCGACCCGGCGGATCGGGTAGATGGTCTTGACGACCTTGAAGACGTCCCGGGCCATGTCGCCGGAGACGATATCCTTAACCAGGGTCTCAAAGTCGCTCTCCGCCGCCCGGGCGGAGAGGGCCTGTGAGATCGCCTGCCGCACGGCGTGGACCTGGCTCTGCTCGGCCCTCGAGAGGGTGAGGCAGACGACCGTCACCCGCAGGAGCTTGCCGTCCTTGCTGATGATCGGGTGGATGGTGTCGATGCGGGATGCCCGCCGTTTGACCATCGACCGGAGGTAGTCCCGGGTCACCTCGTGCCCGACGAACTCGGTGTATGCGGCGTCGCCGGCCACGTTGTTGATCTTAAACCTCATCTTGATATGGGACTTGGAGTAGTCCTGCACGACTTCGCCGAGCGTTGCGGTCATGATCCGGCCGACCATGTTTTCGGGGTCGGCCGAGATGGTGTCGCCAATCTCAACTTTGCCGAAGGCATCGGGTACGTAGACACGGTACCACTTCTTGGCCTTCCAGCCTTCCAGCCTTCTTCCAACCTGTTTCTTCTTTGCCATGGTATCACTTCTCTTTATTCTCTCTGTTTAGCCAGAATTCACTCCGAACCTTTCCGTTGCTTCCGGGAAGCGGAGGTGCATACGTCCTCCGCTATCGCCAGATTCATGAGGTAGTCGTCCACCGAGGCGATGATCGACCGGAGTCTGGTCCCGTCGATCTCGGCCCGCACCCCCCCCTTTACCGGATACGCCCGGATCAGGGTGAGGTTATCGGGTTCGAGCGCTGCCGCCACGCATTCGGGGTGGCTGTGCGGCGTCTTGATGACGCCCTCGATCCCGGTCATGCCGGCACCTCCTTCTGGAGTTCCTGCCGGAACCGGTCCACCTGGTCGGCGCCGATCCGGGCGCCGGCTCGTCGGTGGTGCCCGCCGCCCTGGCCGCCGCAGGCCTCCGCGATCCTCCCCATCAGCGGCTCGAGATCGAGGTCGATGCCCGGAGGGCAGCGCGCCGATACGACGCAGTGATCAGCGTTCTTGCCGATGACGAAGACCGGGCCGGTCTGGACAAGGTCGTTTGCGAGCGCATCCGCGACATCGCCCGTCACCGTTCCATCGTCCACCTCGAAGAGGGCGCGGTGCTCGTCGAGACGGCGCGCCCCCTGAATGCCGACGATGACCGCCTGCCGGTGACGGGCGGCGATCTCCCAGGCTTCCCCCAGCGCGTGGGTCGAGCGGAGACAGAGCGATGCACCGATATCCCCGTGGCCTGACTTGCCGCAGGCGTCGACGACGGCGGTGAGGTTCACGGCCTCGTCGATCACCTCCCGCCCGAGGCTGTAGGTGGTGCCCCAGATCCCGCAGAGCGCTTGAAGCGACGCGTTCGGGGCGGCCGCAAGGACAACCCGGGAGAGGAGAGACTCATAGTCGACGTCGTCCTCGTCGGTGACCTGTGCGACCAGCGCCCTGGCCGTTTCGGGAACGCCCGAGAATCCGGCGAGGTACGGGTTGACGGCGAGCGCGAGTTGCTCGACGAGGCCCCTTCCCGGGAGGCGGAGGCCGCGGCGGGGTGCTATGAACCCGTTTGCAATTCCTTCGCTTGTGATATCCCGGTTCGGTCCCTCGATCTCCTGGCCGTCGCCGATGATCCCGAGGAGCGCAAGTCCCGCGAGGTCGCGGTTGTCGCCCATGCGCTGTGCGACGATGTAGGCCGTGCCGGCCGCCGAGAGGTTCCGGTCGCCGTCGATCCCTTCGAGACGCGGGTTGACGTGGTAGTCGCCCTCGAAGTGGGGCAGGTGGTGGTCCACCACCATCACGTCGCCGGGAAGGTCCGTGAGCGCTGACCCTAAGTCGCAGAGAAGCACGCTGCTGTCGCGCGGGATGTCGGCCGTGGTGATGCCCGAGCGGACCCTCAGTCTGAACCGCCCGCCCTCGCGGAACATGGCGTGGCAGAGGATGGATGCGGCGGCTATTCCATCCGCATCGTGGTGTGCGAGCACCTCCACAAACTCCTGTTCGCGCAGGTGGTCGGCGAGGCCGGCAGCAGCAGCTTCAAGCGACATGGGTTATCAGCGGGAAAGCAGGATCTCTGCCGTCTCCGGTTTGTAGGTCCAGCCTTCCGGCAGCCTTCCGGACCCGACGTAGTACTTGACCAGTCTGCGTACCTTGGATTCGGCGATCTGAAGTTGCCGGGTGTTGTGCACGTCCTTCCTGTTCTCCGCGAGATGCTTCCTCAGCCTGAGCGCTTTCTGCATCAGGTTCCGAAGGTCTTCGGGGATCTCGGATTCAAGACCCTTTTCGTGGAGGATCTCGTTTATACGCTTGCCTGTGGCGAGCTTGACGTCAGGGACGGCGTACCGGTCCCGCAATGCAAGGCCAATCTGGCTGGCTGACATGCCGTCTTTGCGGAGATCGACGATGATCTTCTCGATCTCCGTTACGTCCGTATTGGACCACTCGGGTGCTTCCTTCCGATAGGGTCGGACGGAACTACTGGTTCCACGACGCCGAGCGTACATTCTTGCCATTTATACACCTCCGTTAGATATACTATGTAAGTCCAGAAAAGAGCCGTTAACTGACTAATTTCTGTAATCCCGAGCCCTTGCGGGCAGTGCTTCCGGGAGCACGTCGGACTTACCATAGCCAGCACATATGGTGCTGTATCATGTTCTCCGGGCGGTATCTTAAGGGTATCGGGTGAAGGCTCCGATTCCCGTGCGTGAGTCCCAAAACTCATGCGAGCCCCCTGATACACCCTGGTTGGAGTTGCCGCGTCGTGAACCTCTGTTTTTTTTGGGAAAGTCACTGAACTGGAATGCGGACTCAAAACATTTTCGGGATTGTACTGACGGTGTTCCTGATCCGTTCCACACCCTCAGATGAGGCCGAAAGGAGCATGAAAACCCCGCGGACTTTCGACCGGGCACCCTCCCCGGCAAAGGGTTTTTGGGACGATTCCGGGCTAAAGCAGATCAATGGGGGTTTATTGCGGTTCAATGCGATTGTTAATGTATGGATGCGGGCCGGCCGGACCACCTGCCCGGGAGTACGTTCGCCCGGGAGCACCTTCTCTCCTGGATCATCGCTACCTCGGCTCTTTTCGCGTTCGGTACGACGGGGTACTCTCTCTTTGCAGGGCTACCCATCGTTGTCTCCCATTTCTTTTATATCCCGATAGTCCTTGCAGCCTATCTTTATCCTGACCGGGGCGTTGCGTTTGCCGGCGTGCTTGCCGCCGGCTATCTCGCGGAAGTGCTCCTCTTCACAACGGGGAGCTGGTTTGAGGTTGCATCCGCTCTCCTCCGCGCCGGGGTGTTCCTCGTCGTCGCCGCCGTCGTCTCGCACCTCTCCGGCCGCCTGCAGACACGGGAGCGCCGATACCGCGGGATCTTCGAGACATCCGGTGCGGGGGTCTTTATCTTCTCGCCCGTGACCGGGAAGATTAAGGAGATGAACCGGGGGTGCGCCGGGATGCTCGGGTATCCCGACGGCGACGTTCCGCCCCTGGAGGTGTCCGAGGTCTGGCCGGGGTATCCCGGCTCCGCCGGAGCCCTTGAGCAGACGGGGATCGAGGGTCTTGATTGCAGTCTCGTCCGCCGGGACGGGACGTCCTGCCCGGTTATCCTCTCGGCGAACCTCCTTCCCGGCCGGCAGGCTGGCTGCGCGGTGGTCACCGGGACGACGGAGCAAAAACGGATGGAGAACCGGCTCCGCCGGTCGGAGGCGACGTACCGGGTTATCCTCGACACCGTTGACGTCGGGATCGTCCTCACCGACCCGGGCAGACAGGTCGTCGAGGCGAACAAGGCGGCAATTGGGCTCTTCGGCGGAGCCGGGCGGGAGGACCTGATCGGGAGAAACCCTCTGGACCTGGTCGCCGCGAGGTATCGAGAGGCCGCCCGGGTTTACCTGGAACGGGCCCTGCGCGGGGAGATGCCCGCACCCGGAGAGTGCATGCTCTGCAGGATCGACGGGAGCGAGTGGCCTGCAGAGGTCTCGGCCACCTACCTCGCGAGAGACGGGGACGCCCCGGAACGTCAGATTCTGGTCATCCGGAACATCACCGAGCGGCGTTGGGCGGAGGAGGCGATGCGGGAAGAGAATCGACGTCTCTCCATCGTTAATGAGGTCATCGCCGCTGCCACCGCGTCCCGCCGGCTGGATGATCTCCTGCAGGCCTCACTGGCAAAAATTATCGCCTTGCTCGGGTTCGATCACGGTGCGGTCTATCTGATGCGTCCCGGAAGCGATACGGCGGTTCTCCGTGTCCTGGAGGGGGAGGGCCGGATTCTGCCGGCGGTGGTGCGGCGGGACGATCCCTTCTACCGGGACCTTGTTCTGGCCGGCGATGTGCGTTGTATCGAGGATATCCGGGCGCGGCATCCCGGTTCCTTGGTCAAGGTTCTTGTCGCGGTGCCCATCCCCGGTGATGACGGCCCGGTGGGGTGGTTTGCGGTCGGGAGCAGGACCCGGGAGACCGTCCCGGAGAGCGAGCGCCGGATCCTTCTTGCTATCGGTGAAGAGCTCGGCAGCGCGGTCGTGATGGGGATGCTCCAGGAGGACCTGGAGGGGGCGCTCGCGTCCGCCAATCGCTACCTCGACGAAGCAAATGCAGCAACGGGGGAGGTCAACCTCTACGTGGATATCCTCACCCACGATATCAACAACGCAAACACCGCAGCCATGGGCTACCTGCAGATGTTCCTTGAGTCCGCCGCCGACGAGTCGGGTGTCCTGGCCGCCAAAAAGTCGCTTGCAGCCATCTACCAGAGCAACGACATCATCCGGAACGTCTCCACGATCCGCAAGATCAAGGCCGGTTCCGTCGAACTACGGCCGGTGCAGCTTGGGCCTGTACTCCGGGAGATCCGCAACTATTACTCCGATGCCTGCATCACCTGCGAGGGAGCGGACGCGACGGTCCTCGCCGACGACCTCCTGCCCGAGATCTTTGTGAATCTGATTGGCAACGCCGTCAAGTTCGGGGGGCCGGAGGTCGAGGTTACCGTCAGCGTTAAGGAGGATGGGGGTATGGTCTCGGTGACGGTGGCCGATACCGGCCCCGGGATCCCCGATGACCTGAAGCCGCGTCTCTTTGGGCGCTACCAGCGCGGAGAGACGAAGAAAGGCGGGAAGGGCCTCGGCCTCTACATCGTCCGGACGCTTACGGAGCGGTATGGGGGGAGCGTCCGGGCAGGCGACAGGATTTTCGGGCGGCCGGAAAAGGGTGCCGCCGTTACGTTCACCCTGCGCCGCCGCCTTTCGGAGGCAGGGGACAAACGAGCCGAATATTTATCATCTCCTTAGTCAATGTATATTGGTACCTGTGCGATAGTAGTCTAGCGGTAGGACAGGGGCTTCCCAAGCCTCTAGCCCGGGTTCGATTCCCGGCTATCGCATCGGAATTATTATCCAACTCCTTCTTTCATTCTCTTGGGATAACTCGTGTAGCTGCTGTACCTGAATGGTCCCCGGCATTTTTCATGTAGCGCGCCGGGGGAGCGTACCCGGTTCATTATCCGTGGGTGTCCTCTCTCCCTTCTCCTCCGGCACCACCTCAAACCGGCAGTGGTCAAATCCCATCGAGTAGCATCGGGTCTCGATCGCCGCCGTCGGCCGCCCGTAGTGGCGGGAGAAGAGCGCCCGGAGGATGCCGGAGTCGAACGCGCACGCGGGTTTGCCGGTGACCGGGAGGTCGGCGCACTCGAAACAGTCGTAGATGAGGAGCGTTAACGGTTGCGTCCCTGTGACCTCGACCCGACCGAGGTGGTGTTCGTCCCAGAATCGGGCGATATTCGTGCAAAATTGTCCGGTCTCCGGGTCGGCGAGCGCTGGATAGAGTTCCGCCCCGACCCGCTCCCCGGCCTGGGTGAGGAGCGGGTCGAGGAGGATCCCCTCCTGCATAAGCGAGACCCGGATCGTCCGGAAGGTCAGTTTGTAGAACACGAAAGGGTCGCCCGCCCCTGTCCGGTAGTACGCCCCCGCATAGGCGGCGAGGTTGCCGGCCACCCGTTCCTCCGATGAGACGCTCGCGACGAGGTTGCCGGAAAGGAAGAAGACTTTCCGTCTTGCATCCTCCGGATCGGTCCGTGACCCGACCACGCCTGCCGCCGCGAGTTCCTGGAGATGCACCGAGACTGTCGACTTCGCCCGTCCGGCGAGGGCGACGAGGTCGTCGAATGTGCACTCACGTTCCCTGAGTGCCGAGAGGATCGCACGCCGCACCGGATTCTCGACCGCCCGTATCCCGCCCGGCGTCGAGTACAGGTCTATTTCACTGTCCGGCTTCGGCCGGCCGGCTCTCCCTTTGCCGGTCATTACCTGCTCCATAGATCAGGATCGAAAGGAAGATATATCAAATGTTCGGATATAGTAGAATGTTCGTTGAAAGCAGAACGACTTGAGGGATAAAAAATGATGGCTACGAAACTCGCCCCCGGCGTCCACTGGGTCGGGGCAATCGACTGGAACCTTCGGGAGTATCACGGCTACACCCTCCCGGGAACGACCTACAACGCCTATCTCGTTCAGGGTGAGAAGACGGCGCTCATAGACGGCGCCTACCATGGGTTCGAGGAAGAGGTCCTCGGCCGGATCGAGTCTGTCTCCGACCCCGTTAAGATCGACTACATTGTTGTGAATCACATCGAGATGGACCACTCCGGCACCCTGCCCGCGTTCGTGCGGCAGATGCCCGGTATCCCGATCTACTGCACGGAGCGGGCGAAGGCCGGCCTTGCCCGCCACTACGATACGACAGGCTGGAACATCCGGGTTGTCAAGACCGGCGACACCCTCGACCTCGGCGGCAAGACGCTCATCTTCCTTGAAGCGCCGATGCTCCACTGGCCCGACTCGATGTTCACCTACCTTGCCGAGGATGCCATTCTCTTCCCGAACGACGCCTTCGGGCAGCACGTTGCAAGCGCCGCCCGGTTCGACGACCAGCTCGGGAAGGACGTGGCGATGGCCCACGCACAGAAGTTCTTCGCGAACCTGATCATCCCGCTCGCACCGAAGGTCTTAAAGAAGCTCGACGAGGTCGGAAAACTCGGCATCGAGATCAAGATGGTCGCGCCGAGCCACGGCGTTATCTGGCGGTCGCATGCCGGGGACATTCTCAAGGCTTACACCGACTGGAGCAGGGGCGTCTCGAAGGATAAGGTCACAATCGTCTACGACACCATGCACAACTCAACCACGATGATGGCCCGGGCTATCGCCGAGGGCGTCATGGCCGAAGGGGCTGACGTCAAGGTCTGCCTCCTCCGGGACGGCCGCTACGAGGGGACGCACCGGAGCGACGTCGTCACGGATGTGCTCGACTCAAAGGCGGTCCTCATCGGGTCGCCGACACTCCAGGACGAGGTTCTCCCCACGGTGGCAGGGTTCCTCAGCTACCTCCGGGGACTGCGGCCGGGGCGCCTTACGGCAAAGAAGATCGGGTGTGCGTTCGGATCGCACGGCGGCATGGGCGGCGCGGTCGCCCAGGCCGAAGAGGCACTGAAGGCAGCCGGGATCGAGGTGATCGAAGGCGGGTTCCAGGTGAACTACCGCCCGGATGCCGGCGAACTCGCCCGGTGTTACGAGCTCGGGCGGAAGGTGGCGCGGGAGATCCGGACCCGGTAACGCCGGGGCTCCTTGCACCGCCTCTCTCTGGCAATACCCCGGGCAGATCGTCCGGATATCTCTCCTGTGAGGTATCCGGACTCATATCCCTTTTTCGCATCCGGTCATGCCGGTGCAGCAAACCCCCGCCTCACCCGGGCGAACGCCGCCAGCGCTCCGACCTGCATCACCACCAGGAACCCGACAACGAGCGGTATGGCGACCGTGTAAGCCCAGCCGATGAAGGCGCTCCCGACAAACCAGGCTGCCCCATAGACTGTATTGAATATTCCGTATGCCGTCCCGCGCTTGCTGATATGGGTGTAGTCCGCGACGGCGGCCCGGAGAAGTGTCTCCTGCGCACCCATTGCCGCACCCCAGAGCACCACGGCGACAAAGGCGAGGGCGCGGTCAGTTCCGAAGGCGAGGAAGGGGATGCCGATGGCAAGCAGCGGCACGGAGAGGAGGGTGACGAGCCCGAACCGGTCGTATGTGCGCCCGATCGCGAGGGCGGCGACGGCATCGACACCCATGGCAACAGCGTAGATGAGCGGGATCTCTGCTTCGGAGACCGTGCCGGTGACGGCGAAGTGATAGGCGATGATCGGGAACGCCGCGAACCCGGCCATGGTCAGCGCAGTGAAGACGCCGTAAGGGAGCAGAGATCCCGGGAGAGTATTGACTCTATGGGTCGGGCGGCTGTCCTCAAACAACGCCGGTTCGGGCATCCGGCGCCGGGCGAAGAACAGGGTGAGGAGCATCAGCGCGAACGGGACGGTAAGGAGGGCAAACCCGTTCCGGTAATCTCCCCGGGCAAGGAATACGGCGGTAAAGATCAGCGGCCCGATAATCGCCCCGATCTGGTCGAGGACCTCGTGCACGGCAAACCCCCAGCCCCGGCCGACCGTCGCCGTCGCGTTTGCGAGGATGGCGTCCCGTACGGGCACCCGGATGCCTTTACCTACCCGCTCGAGGATGAGGAAGAGCGCGGCGGCCTCCCAGGATCCGGCGAGCGCGAGGAGCGGGACCGCAGCGAGCATCCCATAGCCGATGAACGTGATCGCCCAGTAGTGCCGTGTGGTGTCTGCCAGGTACCCGGAAACCAGGCGGAGGGCGTAACCGAGGAACTCTCCAAGACCCGCGACCACCCCGACGGCGAGAGCACCGGCGCCGAGGTGGTGGAGGTACGGACCGGAGACGCTCCGCGCCCCTTCGTAAATGATGTCTCCAAAAAGGCTCACGATGCCGAAGAGGATTATCACGGCATAGGCTGCCCGATGTCTGCCGTCCATTGAGAGTAATTTTCCGTTCGTCGCCCATAGGCCTTTCTAACAGCGGGACAGGACCCTGCTCTTCTCCGCCTCCCCGGAGGATACCGTTTTTAATCTCGGTGTCTCTCTCCCTGCCATGATCTTTCCGTTCAGGACGGTCGACGGCGCCCTGACGCTGCGGGATCACCCGGAAGAAGGCGGATGGGTCCATGTGCTGGCCCCGTCCGACGAGGAGAAAGAATACCTTATCCGGGAGCACGGTATCCCCCGGGACTGTATCGAAGAGGCCCTCGATCCGGATGCGCTGGCCCGGGCGAGGAAACTGGATGGTTCCCTCTCTATTGTCTTGCTCTGTTCCCGCTCCGGTGCAGAGCAGTCGGTGCCGTTTGTGACGCAACCGCTCGGCATCGTGCTCCGGGAGAAGATGATCGTCACGATCTGCTCTCGCGATCCGGAATTAATCTTCGACCTCCTTTTGGAAGATGCGTATGCGGTCCCCACCTACGAGAGACACAGGTTTTGTCTGATGATTTTGCTGCAAAACGCCCGGATATTCAAGGTGCATCTGGGAGAGATCCGGGAGCGGGGTGTACTCGATGAGGAGGTGCTCACGCGAGCTCTCACCGGGACGGGGCTGATCGATCTCCTGGACGGCGAGCGGAGCCTCGCGTACTTCGTCTCCGCTCTAGGGTCCAATCAGGAGATGGTTGAGGCGCTCCGGAGTTCGAGGTACCTTGAGCCGGAGGATCGGGACCTGCTGGAGGACGTTGTCCATAGGAACAGAGAGAGCCTCACCGTTGCCAACACCACCGCAAAACTCCACAACGACCTCATCGGTGGGTTTACGTCTCTGGTCTCGCTGAACCTCAATAACCTCGTCCGGACCCTGACGGAGATCACCATTGCGCTCTCCGTCCCGGCCATCATCGGCGCTCTCTGGGGGATGGAAGTATCCCTCCCGCTTAAAGAGCATTCTCTTGCATTCTGGGTCATTCTCAGCCTGATGGGCGTTCTCGCGGTGGCGACCTTCGTGATCATCAGGGCGGGCGAGCTGCTCGATCCCGCCAGGCACAGGAGATGATGTCCGCTCGAAAAATCGGTCCCGGTTCTGCCCGGGTGCGGTTGCCATACCGAAAACCTATAACCCTTATGAGACCCAAATCTAACAATTAGCGCTATATGACCGAATTTTTCCTGTCCACCAGGCAATCGGAGAGCACCCGGATCTCCGGCAGGGGAGGATCATGACCAGCAGCGATGCCGATCTGTATGCCCTCTCGATCATCACCGAGAACCGGGCAGGGGTGTTACGCGATGTGGCCACGGTGATGGCGAATTACCAGGCCAATATCCAGATGATCCAGCAGTCGATCATCACCACCGGTTCGAACGTCGGGAGGGCCTACCTCTACTTTGAGTTCGAGGAGTGCGGAGACCACGGCGAACTCGTCGCCGACCTTGCGCGGGTTCCGTCCGTCGTCGACGTCACGATCTACCCGCCGTTCTCCCGGATATTCGGCACAAGGGTGATCATCATCGGCGGGGGTGCGCAGGTGGCGCAGGTGGCGCTCGGTGCTGTAAACGAGGCGGACCGCCACAACATCCGCGGCGAGCGGATATCGGTGGACACGATCCCCCTCGTCGGGGAGCAGAACCTGACGCTTGCCGTGGATGCGGTGGCCCGGCTCCCCCGGGCGTCGATCCTGGTGCTCGCCGGGTCGCTGATGGGCGGCGAGGTCTCGCGGGCCGTGGACCGGGTCCGGCAGGCGGGCATCCCGGTGATCGCTCTCAAGATGGCCGGGAGCGTTCCGCAGCATGCCGACCTGGTCGTGACCGATCCCATCCAGGCCGGTGTTTTTGCCGTGATGCACGTCAGCGGCAAAGGAGTCTTTGATATCAACCGCGTACGTGGGCGTGAGTTCTGATGGATCCGATAGATATGGCAGTCAGGGTGCTCTCGCGGGACGGGCTCGTCGTCTATCCCACCGAGACGGTCTATGGTCTCGGGGCGGACGCCCTCTCGGAGGATGCGGTGATGCGGGTCTACGAGGCTAAGAACCGTCCGGTGGGAAAACCAGTATCGGTCGCAGTCTCGGATATGGAGATGCTTTCGGCTGTTGCAGTGGTGGACGAGGCCGCGCGGGCCTTCATCGAGCGGTTCCTGCCCGGTCCGGTGACGGTGATTCTGCCGGCGAAGTCCTGTCTGCCGGCTGTCCTCACCGGCGGCACAGGCCTTGTCGGCATCCGGTGGCCCGATCACGCGCTCGCTCTTGCGATCATCGCGCGGCTCGACGCTCCCATCACTGCCACCAGCGCGAACATCTCGGGGGATGTCCCGCCAACCCGGCCCGAAGAAGTCTCCGTGCCCCATGACTATCTGGTTGACGGCGGAGAACTTCCCGGAACACCGAGCACGGTGGTTGACCTCCCTGCCCGGCGCATCCTGCGGGAGGGCGCGGAATATGAAGCAGTGAAGGCGTTTCTGGAAACGTTAGGGTGAACCATGCGGCCGATACGACTTCGTGATTTCATCGAGGACCGCGAGGGTTGTCTTTATGCGGTCTCGAATTACGACAACGACGACCGGATCGGGTGTATCCTCCGCTACGTCCCCGATGATGGCGGGGAGCGAACGAGCCTCTCCGGCCGACGGTATCGGAAATATGACTTTGCCGAGTCTTTTGCCTGGATCCGGGAGCATAAGCCGGAGTACCTGGACTCGGTCCACCGGGTGCCCCGCTCTGATGTGGTGCGGGTGTATAAACCGGAAGAGGAGATCGGCAAGGTGGCGGCCCGGAACGCCCGGGTGCGGAGGCTCCTCTCCCATTTCGACCTCCCGCCGGGTTCGTTCGGGTGCACGGGCTCGCTCCTCTGCGGCCTGGACAACGCCGCTTCCGATATCGATCTGGTGGTCTATGGCGACGCCTGGTTTGCCGCTCAGCGTCAGCTCCGGCATCTTGTGGGGGCGGGGGTGATCCCGGGGATGAGCACCGCGATGTGGCGGAAGGTCTACGAGAAGAGGGTCCCGGAGATATCGTTTGACACCTTTGTCCTGCACGAGCAGCGGAAGTGGAACCGGGGGGAGTTCGAGGGGACCTACTTCGACCTCCTCTACACCCGGGCCTACGGGAACCTGGATGCGGTCCCTGCCGGCAAGGGGAAGGTGGTCGGCCGGACGACGATCGAGGCCACGGTCACCGATGCCTCCCTCTCCTTCGACAGCCCGGCGGTCTACGCCGTGGCCCACGGTGAGATCTCCCGGGTGCTCTCCTTCACTCATACCTACGCGGGGCAGGCGCTTGCAGGGGAGGTCATCGAGGCCCGGGGTGTCGTGGAGGAGCACGGCGACGAGCGGTGGCTGATCGTCGGCACGACTCGCGAGGCGAAGGGGGAGTACATCGTCTCAAAGACGCTGCTTGAGAACGCGGGGTAGTCAGAAGAGGTCCGAGAGCCGTCGCGGACCGGTCGTGCACCGCTCGGAGTGGGGGCAGCCGTCGCATGGCGCTCTGAGGGGCCGCGGCGGGATATCGCCCGCGACGACCCGTTTTGCCGCCCGGATCGCCCTGATCATCTCCCTGCGGTCGCGGGGCTGGGGCTCGACGAACCGGCAGGTCCCGCTTGCGACATACTCGACGTAGCCGCCGGTGACGGCGCGCCCGAGTGTCTCCCGGAGACAGGCGACGTAACAGGCAACCCGGAGGCGGTCGGTGCCATAGACCCCGGCTTTCGGGGCGGTGCTCGACCGGGTGACGGCGAACGTGCCGTCGGAAAAGACCTTGTCTATCCTCCCCCGGATGCCGAGGAGGTCGGACTCGACGGCAAGGTCGGTCTGGACCGGCGTCTGCCAGGCCGTCTCCCGGCAGGCGGCGACGCACTCGTCGAGGAATTCCCGGGCTTCCGGGGGAGCATCGGGGAGAACACAGAGAACTTCCTGCCAGATCCGCTCCGCTTCAAGGGGTTCTCCAAGGTGCATGGAGACCTGTTTGCAGACGGTGTAGCGGGGTGGTTCCTCCCGCTCTTCCGACCGCTCGAAGTAGTAGCGCCGGGGGCAGATGTGACAGGCGACGACGCCGGATACCGGGATATACTCGTTCATGCGCAATCGGTTCTGTTGAGAGAGACATACGTCCTCCCTCTTTATATGGGCTTGTCCTCTGCACCGGTGCGGGGTCCCGGCCCCGGCCGCACCCGGGACGAACTCTTATGCCGAAGCAGGTCACAAAAGAAGAGTATGGCAAACCGAGAGATATCGGTCAACATCCCCGGCAACCTCGACCCGGTCTACTCGAACCGGATCCAGATCGCCTACAAGGAGGACGAGTTCACGTTCCTCTTCCTGCACG
>ENA-UOOK01001942-UOOK01001942.1-fermentation-metagenome-genome-assembly--contig:-NODE-1942-length-26340-cov-6.499068_pt1 | contig 26340 bp, 24 predicted proteins | sample MGYA00245777_ERZ724023 | MGnify/ENA primary metagenome ERZ724023 (study PRJEB28704, sample SAMN03018312) | fermentation metagenome | biome: anthropogenic terrestrial biome; feature: soil; material... | reverse complement strand
CAGTAGGAGCGACTGGAGCAACCGGTCCGGCAGGAGCTACCGGAGCAACTGGCCCAGCGGGAGCAGTAGGAGCGACTGGAGCGACCGGTCCGGCAGGAGCAACCGGAGCAACCGGTCCGGTTGGACCGACTGGACCTGGACTGCCGTTAACCTTTGCCTATATATATAATATTGGCGAAATCGAAGAGATTCCTTTGGAAGCAGCGGTTCCTTTCAGCACAAATGGTCTGATCGTGGGTGGTATTGCTCATACACCGGGGAGTACTGATATTATCATCAACGAAACCGGGGTTTATGAGATTACCTTTACGGTCCAAGCCGACCGGGTCAACCAGTTTGCCATCTTTTTGGGCGGTAGTTTAGTGCCGGGCACGATTTATAGTGTCGGTGCGGCTAACATCCAAAATACCGGAAAGGTCCTTGTCTCCATCACAGCGCCGGCCACCGTGAGTATCCGAAACCATACGTCGTTTAGTCCAGTTAGCTTGCAAACAGAAATTGGAGGAACCCAAGACCAAGTTAATGCTGCGGTTTTGATTCGTAGATTAAGTTAACGATAATTGGTCAAAGGCTGACTGGTTGCGTATTTATGAGCGACGCTGACTAAGTAGTCGCCCACCCTGGCTACCGCCAGGACACCTGAAAGGATGAAAATTAAAGCCAGGTGGGTCGACAAGCCCTAAAGGCCACAGCAGCTGGTCGTTCGGAGCGGCGCTACCCAAGCTAAATCCCTGAAATTAAAGCCGCGAGAATCGACAGACTAGTATTTTCTAAGTAAGAGGCAGGGAGAATTGGACTGGGTGTAACCGGTCCAATTCTTCCATTTATCTTTTCATGTTTGGTATTGCCAATTTTAAATTAGAGTTTCGGTAATTAGGCAATTTCTTCAAAAGGATTTTAGAAAAAGGAGGATAAAAATGAACCAACTCCGCTTTCATCTTTTGGGGCTTGCTCACTTAGCGACGAATCGGAAGAATTCGGCTTGCGCTTATACCCAAAAAATAGTAAAGCTCGCCCATATGTTAAAAAGCAATGGACATCAGGTCTTCTTTTACGGAGTGGAAGGGTCTGATCTGGAATGCGATGAGTTTATTCCCGTTTCTACCCAGCATGTTCTGGAAGAAACATACGGGAATTATGATAAGACAAAAGAGTTTTTCCGACACCACCCTCAGGATTTAGCCCATCTTACCTTTAATGCCAATGCCATCAAGGGGGTTCTGGAGCGAAAGGAAGATCAGGATTTTTTACTCTGTCCGATGGGTAATTATCAACAGCCCATTGCCCAAGCGGTTAACTTAATGACCGTAGAATCGGGAATTGGCTATACCGGTGTGTTTTCGAATTTCCGTGTTTTCGAGTCCTATGCTTGGATGCATTATGTCTATGGCCTTTTGAAACAGGATGATGGTGGTTGGTATGATGCCGTGATCCCTAACTACTTTGAGGTTGCTGACTTTCCCTTCACAGCGCAGAAAGAGGATTACTTACTTTATTTCGGGAGAATTGTCTGGCGAAAAGGAGTACAAGTCGCCTCCCAGGTGGCTAAAGCCACAGGAAACCAGTTGTATATTGTGGGGCAGGGTTCGTTGGATAATCCCCAGGAAGGCTTGGCGTTAGGGAACGAAAAACATATAAAATATTTTCCGGCTGTCGGTCCCGAAGAACGAGGCCAGCTGCTGGGGAAGGCGAAAGCCGTTTTAATGCCGACCTTCTATTTAGAACCCTTCGGCGGGGTTAATGTGGAAGCACAGCTCTGCGGTACACCGGTTATTACCAGCGATTGGGGAGCTTTCCCGGAAACCGTTCTTCATGGCATAACCGGGTATCGCTGCCGGGTGTTTGAGGAATTTTGCTGGGCGGTGCAGAACATCCACCGGATCCGACCGATCGCTTGTCGCCAGTGGGCAGAGAAAAACTACTCCCTGGAAAGAGTAGGGAGCATGTATGAGGAATACTTCCAACGGGTACACCGAATTTTTGGCAAGGGTTGGTATGAAGAGAATACGAACCGGCGGGAGCTTGAATGGTTGAATCGCTATTATCCGAATATTAATGATTCTGCTACACAGTCATGCACTGATTATAGGTGATCAATGTATTGTAGAAAACCGTAAATAATGAACTTAAAAAGTTAATATGTTAAACGGTTGACATACGATCCATAACGTTATATAATATTAACAGATCATTACCAAAATGGTCTAGGGAAACGGCCGCCCCTAAAAAATTTAGGAGGGAAAAGGAATGAAAAAACCGAGTCTATTTACACTAATTCTCTGTTTTTTGCTCATGTTTTCTCTGTTAGCAGCTTCGGGATTTGCCCAATCCATTGTTAACGTAACCTTACTTAATTCGAAAGGTGAGATTCAGGCACCGTTAGAGGAGATTGCAGCGTATTATAACAGGATAACTTCTGGTGTAAAGGTTGAGATTATTGCTTGTCCGGTTGGGCAATCGCCTTTTGAGCGAACGATGGCTTTGTATTCATCGGGTAATCCACCAACCATTACCATGTTGGATCCGGCTGATGTAACGAGGTTCCAGGATAAAGCATTAGACTTAAAAGACGAGAAATGGGTTAAAGATGCGATTGATCGAAGTTTAGACCGGATAACCTTACCTAATGGCAAGCTCCTTGGGTTCCCCTTTGCGGTTGAAGGTTATGGTTTAATTTATAACCAACAAGTACTGGATAAAGCAGTAGAAGGTAAGTTTGATCCCAGTTCAGTTAAGACGACTAAGGACATAGAAGCATTGTTCAAAAAGATTGAAGCCTCAGGGGCTAACGCTTTAGTAGTTTCTCCTTTGGATTGGTCGCTAGGCCATCATTATCTAGCTGTATTTTATTCCGTACAATCAGCCAAGTCCTCCGAAATTGAGGAGCTTTTCGTTCAACTCAGAGCAGGAAAAGTAAAATTAGCTTCTAATAAACAATTTACTGGTCTAATGAACACCTTTGATGTGATGAAAAAATACAATATTGATAAACACGATCCACTTTCCGGAACTTATGACCGCGGGCCGGAACTACTAGGCCAAGGCGAAGTAGGGATTTGGTTTATGGGAAACTGGGCCTGGCCGAACATAAATGATTTTGATCTTGCCAACAGTCGATATGGGTTCTTGCCGATTCCGATTAGTAATAACCCTAACGATTATGGTAACACTCAGATACCGGTCGGCGTAACCAAGTACTTTATTGTTGATGGCGAAAGAAGCACTAAAGCTGAGCAGAAGGCCGCTAAAGATTTCTTGAACTGGCTCGTTTATGATGCAAAAGGGCAAGAATTTATCGTCAATCAAGCTAATATCATTCCCGCTTTTAAGAATATTACAGTTGAACCTAATGATCCCTTGGCTAAATCCCTATTAGAATATGTTGCTAATGGTAAAACCCTTGAATTTGTTACTCAATTACCAGCAGATCATTGGGCAGTATTAGGCGCCTCGATGCAAAAGTATTTAGCTGAGGTCATTGATCAAAAGGGGTTAGCTACCGAAATTGAACAATACTGGAAGAACTTACGGTAGTATTTAGAAACAGGCATTAAATAACGGGTATATGACCCGTTATTTAATGCCTGTTCAATAGGAAGTTAGCAATTATTCAAATGTAATTTAAGGAGTCGAAAACGATGATTACTGAAAAAGGGTTCTTTAATAAAATAAAGAATTTTTTAATTTTTGCGGGCCCGACAACTTTTGTTTTTTTATCAGTAGTTATTATTCCTTTTATCTTTGGTATTTATTTATCCTTAACCAACTGGGATGGAATCGCCTCAACCTACTGCTTTATCGGTTTTCAGAACTACTTAACGGTCTTTCAGGATCAGTTCTTTTGGCAATCGTTTTTACTGACCGCAAAATATGTTTTATCAATGGTGGCGCTCGTTAATGTAATTGCATTTGGTCTTGCTTACCTATTAACGAGCGGTGTCAAAGGGGAAAAAATTTTACGGGCTGGTTTTTTTGTTCCGAATTTGATCGGTGGAATTGTTTTGGGGCTAATCTGGCATTTTGTTTTTTCTCGTGCTTTCGTTTTTATTGGTAAGAGTTTAAATTTCCCCTTCCTTTCCTATTCATGGTTGGCAAATCCGCAAAAAGCATTATGGGCTTTAGTTATTGTGAGTGTTTGGCAGTACTCAGGATATATGATGTTGATCCATATTGCCGGTTTGGTGAATATTCCAAAGGAATTAATCGAGGCTGCGATCATCGATGGCGCAAGTAACGGACAAAGACTAAGAGGGATTATTCTCCCGTTGATGGTCCCATCCTTTGTTGTATCAATTTTTTTATCGCTACAAAGAGGCTTTATGGTTTATGACGTTAACTTAGCTCTTACCGATGGCGGCCCGTTTAGAAGCACTGAGTTGATCTCGATGCATGTCTACAAAAAAGCATTTTTAGCGCAAGAGTACGGAATTGGGCAGGCGCAAGCGTTCTTCCTCTTTATGATCGTAGCGGCGATCACCCTTACCCAGGTTTATTTCAGTAAAAAATTGGAGGTGGAGATGTGAAGGAGTCGATGATGGAATTTGAAGCTAAAAAAGGAAACAGGAAAAATATTCTTCATTTGGGCAAGCATATTTTTTTATTTCTTTTATTGCTAATCTACCTGTTTCCTTTTTATTTAGTAGTGGTTAATTCTCTGAAAGAAAGAAAAGATATCATCTCCAATCCGCTGGGTCTAAGTGGTGGGGCGAAGTTCGGCAACTTTCTCGAGGCTTTTACTAAAATGAATTATTTGGAGGGTTTTCTCAATTCGTTAGTCATTACGGCACTAAGTGTATTAATCATTGCCTTCTTCTCTTCAATGACCGCCTATTATTTTCTCCGGTTCAAGGGGAAGATAAACAAAATATTGTTTTTTATGATGATAACATCGATGCTGATTCCTTTTCAGTCAATTATGATTCCATTAGTCCGAATATACGGGTCTACTTTTAAAATATTAGATAATAAATGGATTTTAATCTTTATGTATTTGGGATTCGGCGCTTCCCTTTCCGTCTTTGTCTATCATGGTTTTATGAAAAGTATTGCGGTGGAATTGGAAGAAGCAGCCTTCGTCGACGGATGCACCCGAATCCAGACCTTCTTTAAAATCGTATTTCCACTTTTAAAGCCAACCACGAGCACGCTCATCGTCCTAAATGTACTTTGGATTTGGAATGATTTTCTCCTTCCATCTTTAGTCCTGATTTCAAAGGCCAATCGAACCCTGCCTTTATCAACTTTCTATTTTCATGGTACATATACGTCGGATTACGGCTTATTAATGGCTGGATTGTTGTTGACGATTCTTCCGGTAATTGCTTTTTTCCTATTAATGCAAAAGCACATAATCAGCGGAATAATGCAGGGCGCAATCAAATAAGCCAATAATTAGCAGACCGGATCGAACTGGGGCTCTAGTGATGATTATGGTATAATGAAACGGGTAATTTGTTAAAGAAAGTCTAAACTGTTTAAGCTTGTAAAGAGGGAATTGGAAAACTGGAGGTATTTAATGCGAATAACGAGTTTTATTTGGAAGGAGGTAAACAATGCCGACGATCAAAGATGTAGCGGAGAAAGCAGGAGTTACGGTCACTACTGTTTCCCGAGTGCTTAATAATCGTGGATATATTAGCGACGCAACCAGAAAAAAAGTATATAAAGCAATGGAAGAAATAAATTACCATCCTAATGAGCTAGCCCGTTCCTTGTATCGTGGTAAATCCAATCTAATTGGTTTGATCATCCCGACGGTTGGTCATCCTTTCTTTGGTGAGTTAGCGGCCTTTATTGAAGAATATGCTTATAGTCAAGAGTATAAAGTATTGCTCTGTAATTCCCAGTTTGATCGCGAAAAGGAGAAAGAATATCTTGAGATGCTAAAAAGGCATCAAGTAGATGGGATTATTATGGCGAGCCATACTATCCAGGTAGATCAATTTTCCAGAGTTAATTTACCGATTGTTACCTTTGACCGCCAGATTAATGAGAAAATTCCTTATGTGTCTTCGGATAACTTCCGTGGAGGCGAGTTGGCGACTAACCTTTTAATAGAAAAGGGATGTAAAAAGATCGCCCATATCTGTGGTAATCTTGGGTTGGATCTTCTGGCAAATAGGCGAAATGAGGCTTTTATGGCGACAGCGCGCCGACAGGGGATTGAGTATTATACTGTACAAACCGAGATTAATGTTTTTGAGACTAACCAGTATGAATCTTTAATTCGAGATTTATTTATCGAACATCCAGATTTGGATGGTATTTTTGCCAGTAGCGATTTGATGGCTGCAAGCGCTGTAAAAATATGTTCTGACCTCAACAAAAAGATCCCGGAAGAGGTCCGAATTATTGGCTATGATGATATTAATGTCGCCTCTTTAGTTACCCCGCAAATTACGACGATTAAACAACCCCTCGCACAGATGAGTGCCCTTGCGCTCGATCTTCTAATTAAACAAATGAATAAAGTGAAAGTTCCTGTTGAGAATATCCTTCCGGTTCAGCTAATCGAAAGAGAAACTACATGAGAAATTACGGTGGTTTTATATTTTTTTCTCTAAAATATCAAACGTTTGACATAGACCCGTTTGGTACAATTTTATTATTTTGATAGGAGTCTAAAGGATGTCGATTAAAAATACCATCTTTCTTATTACATATGCTGATAGTATGGGACGAGATCTTAAAGATTTACGGGAAATATTAAAGACCTATTTTCAAGGGGTAATAGGGGGAATTCATCTTTTACCTTTTTTTCCATCCTCAGCAGACCGGGGTTTTGCCCCGATGACTTATGAAGAGGTAGCTCCGGAATTTGGTACTTGGGATGATATTAAACAATTAGGTCGCGACTTTAATTTAATCTATGACTTCATGATTAATCATGTTTCTCGACAATCTAAGTATTTTCAGGATTTTAAGAACAAAAAGGATCGGTCGGTATATGCGGACCTTTTTATCCGTTATAAGGATTTCTGGCCTCAGGGTGAGCCGAGCGTGGAAGAGGTTAATTTGCTCTACAAAAGAAAGCCGAAAGCGCCTTACGTTACAGTGGAATTTATGGATGGAACAAAAGAGAAAATATGGTGTACTTTTGGTGAAGAACAAATAGATTTGAATGTTCGAACAGAGATTGGTAAGGGATTTATCCGTGATTCCCTTATTTTTCTAGCAGAGAAGGGTGCGGGTTTAATTAGGCTTGATGCTTTTGCCTATGCGATCAAAAAACTTGGCTCCAACTGTTTTTTTGTGGAACCTGAAGTCTGGGAGCTGTTGGAATTTGTAACATCAATACTAAAACCCTATGGGGTGGAGATCCTACCAGAAATTCATGAGCATTATTCGATTCAATTAAAGTTAGCCGAAAAGGGATATTGGGTCTATGATTTTGCGCTACCAATGTTACTTTTGCATGCCCTTTATTCCGGAACCAATCAGAAAGTAGTTAAATGGTTGCAAAACTGCCCACGTAAACAATTTACAACCCTAGATACTCACGATGGGATAGGAGTAGTCGATGTGAGGGATCTCCTAAGTGAGGAAGAAATAGAGGAAACTAAGGAATATCTTTATTCAAAGGGAGCGAACGTAAAAAGAATCTACAACACAGTCGCCTATGGCAATTTGGATATCTATCAAATTAACTGTACCTATTATTCGGCTTTAGGGAATAATGATCAGGCTTATTTGTTGGCGAGAGCAATCCAGTTTTTTGCTCCGGGGATTCCCCAAGTCTATTATGTTGGGTTGTTAGCAGGTGAAAATGATCTTGAATTGCTTGAAAAGACAAGAATAGGAAGGAATATTAATCGTCATTGTTATACCAGGTTTGAAATTGAAGAAAATTTAAAGCGACCGGTAGTCAAAAAGCTAGTCGCTTTAATGCGATTTCGCAATTCATATCCAGCTTTTGGTGGCGAATACAGTTGCGAGGCGATTAATGACGAATTATTGACAATCACCTGGCAGAGGGAAGAATATAAAGCTACTCTAAAGGCAAATCTTAAGACCCACCGTTATAGTATAATTTATTTTGATCCTCTTCAGGATACTGATCGTGTGTTGCCTTTGAGTTAGCTTCTTTAGGCAAGATTTTTCGGCACATCAATTAATAATGAAATTGTTTCCGCTAGAGTCTGAGTTTATCAATACATTGTGGTTAAACTTTGAAAAAGCGAATTATGGAAATCCGTAAATGAGGTATAGTATAAACTAAGATTATCAATGGAATGAGGTAGTGTATTTAATGAATTTTGCGGAACTTGACTTATCAGCGGAAATCGGGAGGGCCATCGAAGCGATGGGCTTTGAGGAGGCGACTTCGATCCAAGCTCAGGCAATCCCCCCAATTATGAGCGGTGCGGATGTGATCGGCCAAGCGCGAACAGGAACAGGAAAAACCTGTGCGTTTGGGATTCCAGTACTAGAAAGGATCGAACCCAATACTGAGACCATTCAAGCTTTGATCCTCTCTCCCACCAGGGAATTGGCCATTCAGACCGCGGAGGAACTACGGAATGTTGCGAAATACAAGAGTGGGATTAGGCTGATGCCAATTTATGGCGGACAACCAATCGAACGCCAAATCGCCGGGTTACGCAAACGACCCCAGATCATTATTGGTACCCCCGGACGGATTATGGATCACTTGCGGCGTCGTACCATCCGCCTGCACGACTTAAAGATGCTCATCCTCGATGAAGCCGACGAAATGCTCAATATGGGCTTTCGTGAAGATATTGACACTATTTTAGCGGAGGTACCGGATGAACGCCAGACCATCCTTTTTTCGGCGACCATGCCACAAGCCATCATCGACCTGACGCACAAGTATCAACGGGAACCGGTCCACATTAAAGCCGTCCACAAAGAGCTAACGGTACCCAGTACCGAACAATATTATCTGGAGGTTCGCGAAGCAGGAAAGCTAGATGTTTTGTCCAGGATCATTGATGCTAACAATTTTAAGCTGTCTTTGGTTTTTTGCAATACTAAACGGCGGGTTGATGAGCTGGCGGCAAAACTACAATCCCGAGGATATGCAGCGGAAGGGTTGCACGGAGATTTGACGCAAAACCAAAGAGACAGAGTGATGGCCAGGTTTCGCCAGGGGGAGCTGGATCTTTTGGTCGCTACCGATGTGGCAGCCCGCGGTATTGATGTGGAGAATATTGAAGCGGTCTTCAATTATGACCTCCCCAACGATGATGAGTACTATGTCCACCGGATTGGCCGAACTGGGCGGGCGGGTCGAACCGGTAAAGCCTACTCTTTTGTCTTCGGACGTGAATTGTATAAATTAAAAGAGATCGAACGGTTTACTCGCTCGACGATTAGATTAATGAAGCCGCCATCAATTCTAGATGTGGAAGAAAAAAGGGTTAATCACCTTATTAAAGAGATTAAAAAGACAGTTTCTGAAGGTAAACATCAAAAGTATCTTTCCATTATTGAGAAGTTAACGGCGGATCCGGGATTGGACGGAAGTGAAAATTTCCTGACTACATTCGATGTGGCCGCCGCACTGTTGGGGATGGCGCTGGGCTCTCAAACGCGGTCAGCGTCGCTCAGTGGGTGGACGGAACCTGTTGTCAAAACCAAGCAGAAGAGTAGGGGGATCCCATCGAAGGGACGACGGGCCGGTTTTGAACAAGCCAATCGTCGCGGCCGAAAAGAACGGCAGAAATAAAAGTAAGCTCCTATTTACGCCAGCTCTGCACTGCTTCTCCGGTGTCAATATTCCAAATCACAATTGCCGCTTCGTCGATGACGGCGATGGTCGGGGTCTTTGGTTCGTTCTTCGGTACGGAAGGGCTACCGGGATTTAGGTAGACCACCCCAGCGGCTTCATTAAGGCTGGGGAGGTGGGTATGGCCGGAGATGATGAGGTTGTAATGCTCGGTTGTTTTGACCGGTAATTCGGTGTGGTGCCCATGGTGGACGAAGATGCGCCAGTGGTCGGTGAAGAGATGAGCAGAGGGCGCTTCCAGCGGATGGTCCAGTACCATCTGGTCGACTTCGGCATCACAGTTACCCCGGACAAAGACCAGCGGTTTATCTAGGTTGTTGAACCGGGTGCATAATTCATTTGGCTTATATCCGTCGGGTAGGGGATTCCGTGGTCCGTGATAGAGGACATCGCCACAGTGAATGATGAGGTCGGTGTGGATTAAGTAGTTTTCGTATGCTTTCTCCCAAGCGGTAATTGAGCCGTGGGTATCGCTGATGATGCCGATTTTCATGCTAATCACTCCTAGATGCAAAGCTTCTATTAGCGTTTCGCGCCACAGGCGCCATTATCCTTTTTTATAATGGTTCATGCCGGGACAGGCCAGGTAAGGTTGACAAGTCCCGGATGATGCGGGACAATGAAATGGAATAAAGTTTGGAAAGTCACGATACGGGAGAGGAAGGATGGATATGTCCCAAGCGATCAACAGACAAGATGCTTTAACACTGTACCAGGAATATAACCAGGATGAAAGCCTATTTCGTCATGCGCTGTCCGTCGAAGCGGTAATGCGCCATTTTGCCGCCTTATTTGGGGAAGATGTGGAAAAATGGGGCGTCATCGGTTTGGTCCATGATTTGGATTATGAACGTTATCCGGACGAGCATTGTACAAAGGTTAGAGAGATTCTAACGGCCGAGGGCTGGCCGGAAGAGTACATCCATGCGGTCCAAAGCCATGGCTGGGGACTTTGTTCCGAAGTTGAACCCGTCGAAAAGATGGAGAATGTCCTTTATACGATTGACGAATTAACCGGTTTGATTGCCGCCGCTGCTCTAGTCCGACCGAGTAAGAGTGTTTTGGATCTTGAAGTTAAATCAGTCAAGAAAAAGTGGAAAGATAAAGCCTTTGCGGCCGGGGTGAACCGTGATGTGATTAAAAAAGGGGCAGAGCGCCTCGGAATGGAACTGGATGAGATTATTAAGGAGACCATCACTGGAATGCGTGCAGTCGCGGCGGAGATCGGGCTCAAAGGCAATTTATAAAATGCATTTAGGATAAAGAAAAACCTTGGCTACAAACGCCAAGGTTTTTTGGTAATCTTCACCGATTTTAGGTAATCTTTATCTTTCCTTAAAAATCCGATAACTTTCTTCATGTATAATGATCATGAAGAAAGGAGGTGGAAATATGAGCGTATATTTATTAGGCATCAAGCGGTTTGAACACAAAGTTTTGTCGACGCTAAACACGATTACCGACTATAAATTCTTGCGTTCTTTAGTGCTAACCATTACCCAATTAGGGACGTCGACAACTCCATTGCTGTTGGCGGGCCTTTTTTTGCTTAAAGATGCGACAAGGCCAGTGGGGTTCTTATTGGTGGCCGCCCACTATTGCACCCTGATTCCGGTGCAATTGATTAAGGGTGCCGTGGCTAGACCGCGACCCTACCAGACTTACAGCAATATTACCAACGGTGGCCCGGCGCTTAAAGACTACTCGTTTCCGTCGGGACATACCACGTCGGCCTTTACCACCGCTACAGTCCTCGCCCACTTTGTGCCTGCGGGTTCGCTGGTCTTTTATGGTGTGGCAGCACTGGTGGGACTAACCCGGATGATTCTGGGGGTACACTATCCGACCGATGTTTTAATCGGCAGCCTCATTGGTACCTTTATTCCCCTGTTTCTCCTCATCCTTATCCCCTAATCCCCCTTTTCCCTCGCCTTTTCCCTTTTTAACTCCTACGGTTAGTACGCTACCGACCTAGGTTTGTTGCCTGTGTCGGTTAAATTTCGTTTTGGCCAGGAACACTGATCTGAATCTACCATTAGATTGCCATGAAAGCAGGAAATAACAGGAGAAAGTAGAAAAACTCTGCAGGCAAACTATTTGGAGGGGAGATCATGAGTTTCACTTTGAAACCGGGATTTTTATTGGGAACAGCTACGGCCGCCACGCAAATTGAAGGCGGTGATTCCGATCATAACTGGAATGACTGGTACCGCTGTGGTCGGATCAAGGATGGTACCGATCCGGCTCGATCCACCGATCATTACAACCGCTGGCGCGAAGACGCGGATCTGATGTCCGCATTAGGACTTCACGTCTATCGGTTCGGGATCGAGTGGGCTCGGATCTGCCCTGCCCCTGATCGGGTGGATAAAACAGTCATCGCCCATTATCGGGAAGAGATCTGTTATCTTCAGGAAAAAGGCCTTAAATTACTCCTGACCATCCATCATTTTACCAATCCCATGTGGTTTGAGGAAAAAGGGGGTTTTGCCAAAAGGGAGAACCTCAAATATTTCCTTGACTTTACCGAACTTGTTGTTCGCTCCTTCGGTGACCTTGTTTCCGAGTACATCACGATCAATGAGCCCAATGTCTATGCCACAAATTCCTTTTTTCTAGGGCACTGGCCGCCTGGGGAAAGGTCGTTTACAAAGGCGCTGACAGTCATGGCGAATTTGGCCTATTGTCACATCAAAGCCTATGAACTGATCCATCAGATCCGCCAGGAAATGGGCTACCATGATACTAAAGTCAGCTGCGCTCATCATCTGCGCGTCTTCGAACCGGCGAAACCAAGAAATTTGCTACACCGGATCTACGCTATGCTTTTAGACTACTTTTTCCAGGGTTTAATTACCCAAGCCAGCTTTTTTGGGGAATTTAGCTGGCCCCTAAAAGCGCCTGCGGCGGTCCGCCGCGGAGAATATGTTGATTTTATTGGGATCAATTATTATACCCGCTCCACGGTCTCCCGCTTTGATGACGGGGTACGGGCTGACGCACCTAAAAACGATCTGGGCTGGGAAATTTACCCGGAGGGCTTGATCCGGTGCGCCGCTAAAATGTACGGTCTGCTCAAGCGGCCTATTTATATTACCGAGAATGGGACTTGTGACAATACGGATGCTTTCCGCTGCCGTTACCTCTATGATCATCTTAAGGTGATTGCCGAATCGGACTTACCCATTGAGCGGTATTATCACTGGTGTTTCTGCGATAATTTTGAGTGGATTGAAGGAGAAAGCGCCCGCTTTGGCCTTGTCCATGTAGATTATGAATCCCAGCAACGAACCATAAAACGGGCGGGAAAGTTTTTCGCTGCGCTGATCCAAGCCGGCGGGGTAAACCAGGAACTTTATGATGAATACGTCAAAGAACAGAAATATCATTTTTGATCCAGTTAGCTGGAATGAGCTTGAAACTAATGGAATCTTCTTTAAGGGATACAACGCGAAAAGTTTAGATCCAAGTGAAGGAGGTTTATACCTTTGATTTTGGTGCAAGATCAGGTCTTCCGGTTGGATACAGCAAGCACGACTTATTTGTTTAGGGTCACTAAATTCGGTCATCTCGAGCATATCTATTACGGGCCCTTGCTTCCGGCGGGGGAGTCGGCCGCTGTCCTGGCGCAAAAACGGACGATCGCCCTGGGAAACAGTGTCGTTTATGATGAGGCCGATGAATTGTACTGTCTGGACCAGATGTATCTCGAATGGTCCGACAACGGGCGCGGCGACTACCGCCAAAGTCCCACTGAGCTGAAAATGCCTGATGCCTCTTTTGTCAGCGATTTTGTCTATACATCCCATCAGATCAGTGACGGTACGGTTCCCATGGGTACCTTGCCGTCCGCGTATGGAGCTGACCAGACACTGGTCGTCACCTTGGAGGATACGTCGGCCAAGGTCATTCTATCCCTGTATTATACGGTGTTTGAACAAGCAAATGTCATTACCCGGCGGGCTGTCTTGACTAATGAAAGCCAAGAACCACTGGTGATCCGGCGGATGATGAGCATGATGGTAGACTTGCCTGATCTAAAATTTGACCTGTATACGCTGGACGGAGGTTGGATCAAAGAAGCTCATCTGCACCGCAGGCCAGTAGAGTACGGGATGATGACTAATTCCTCAACCACCGGCGCCAGCAGTAACCGGCATAATCCCGCTTTCATGCTGGCCACATCCACAGCAACGGAGGATCATGGTCATGTCTACGGTTTTAATCTTATTTACAGCGGTAATCATGCCAGCTATATTGAGAAAAGCGGGCGTGACATTGTCCGGGTCGCCGTGGGTCTTAATCCCCACTGTTTCGAGTGGAGCCTGGGCCAGGGTGAAAGCTTTGAGACACCCGAAGCTGTAATGACCTTTAGTAGTCAGGGCTTTAACGGTATGAGCCATAATATGCACTATTTTGTCAATGAACATATTGTACGGGGGAACTGGAAAAAGCGGGAACGCCCCATCCTGATCAACAGTTGGGAAGCTTTTTACTTTGATTTTGATGATGGTAAGCTGGTTCAGCTGGCCAAAAAAGCCAAAGAACTGGGAATCGAGCTTTTTGTCCTGGATGACGGTTGGTTTGGCGAGCGTAACCATGACCAAGCTGGTCTGGGTGATTATACCGTCAACAAGAAGAAGTTCCCCCGTGGCCTCAAGGCCTTTGCGGATCAGCTGCGTGACCTTGGCCTTGATTTTGGGTTATGGGTTGAGCCGGAGATGGTAAATCCCGACAGCGACCTGTACCGGGAACATCCAGAATACGCGGTAGGGCATCCGACGAAGAAGCCGGTAAAAGGCCGGAACCAGCTGGTGCTTGATCTTTGTCAAAAAGCGGTCCGGGATTACATCGTCGACCAGGTGGGCGCGATCCTTGATGAAGCAAAGGTAAGCTACGTTAAGTGGGATATGAACCGTCACATCGGAGAAGGCTACTCCATCGCCCTTAAGCACCAAGGAGAGTTTTACCACCGTTACATTTTAGGCCTTTATGAGGTACTGTCCCGGATTTTCCGCGACCGACCCGGGATCTTGCTGGAAAGCTGCTCCAGCGGGGGAAACCGCTTTGACCTAGGGATGCTCTGCTTTAGTCCGCAGATTTGGAGTTCGGATAATACAGACCCCATTGCACGCTTAAAGATCCAAGCTGGGCTCTCCTATTTTTACCCCTTGTCGAGCATGGGCGCCCATGTTTCCCAGTCCCCCCACCAACAAACTTTGCGGGCGACTCCGCTCTCCACCCGCTTTAATGTAGCCTGCTTCGGCTGTTTGGGGTATGAGCTTGATTTAAAACACCTTACCCCCGAGGAGAAAAAGGAGATTACGGAGCAGATCGCTTTCTATAAACAGTACCGGCGGGTATTCCAATACGGCACCTTTTCAAGGCTAAAAGCGGAGAAGGAGAACAAGGTCATCTGGCAATGTGTCAACCAGAACAAAACCATGGCGCTCGCCGGATTATTCCAGACCCTTGCTAATGCGGCCGAAGGCGAAGAACGGTTATCCGTCAAAGGATTGGATGCGGGAGTATATTCGGTGCGCACCCGGCCCCAGCGTTTACACCTAGCCCGCTTTGGGGGGTTGCTCAAACATGTTTCTCCGGTGGAGCTTAACCCGGACGGCTTTTTGCTGCGCCAAGCCAACCGCCACTATAGCTTGGCCGATTGTGTTGAAGCATACCAGTGCTCCGCAGCGGCCTTAAGCTTTGGGATCCCCTTGCATAATCAATTTACTGGGACCGGTTATAACGAAAACATTCGGATGCTTGGTGATTTTGGCTCTAATCTATATATCATCGAACAATTAAACGTAGAGGGGGAGAATGATGAGTAATATCACCAAAAGGAACCGGTACTTCTTTGGTCTCGGCACCGTCGGCCGGGATATGCTCTATGCCCTGGTAAGCTTGTATCTGGTCTTCTATCTGACCGAGATCCTTGATCTTTCCGATACTACGATGTTGTGGATGACCGGCGTCTTAACCGTCTTACGTATTTTCGATGCGGTGAACGATCCTTTTATGGGTTATCTCGTGGATAACACCCAGTCCCGCTATGGAAAATTCAAACCGTGGATCGCCATTGGGGGCGTAATCGGGGGGATCCTGACGGTATTACTCTTTACCGACTTGGGTCTTGCGGGCTTGGCCTATGTTCTGACCTTCGCCCTCTTTTATCTCTTGTGGGATTTCACCTACGGTGCCAATGATATCGCGTACTGGTCAATGCTTCCCGCCCTCACCATCGACCAGAAGGAACGGGAAAAGACCGGTTCCTTTGCCCGGATCTGTGCCAATATTGGTATGTATCTGGTGGTGGTTGGGATCATCCCCGTCACCAACGCCCTGGGCGGAGATAAAAACGCCTGGTTTGTCTTCTCGATCATTGTTACCTTATTGACTTGGTTCTTTTTGCTCTTTACCCTCCTTGGTGTAAAGGAAAAGCGCCACCTGTACAAAAAAGAAGAGCGAACATCGCTGAAGGAATTAATTTCGGTAATCTTCCGCAATGATCAGCTCCTAATTACCGCGATTGCCATGGGACTCTTCATGATTGGCTACTGTACAACAACCAGCTTTGGCGTCTATTACTTCAAATACGCTTACAAAGACGAAAACATGTATGCGGTCTTTGCGGGTATCCTCGGTCTCTCTCAGCTGGTGGCTTTGTCCATCTTTAATTTGTTTTCCAAGAAATATAACAGGAAACAGCTTTATACCTTCTCCACCATCCTGGTGGTGCTGGGCTATCTCATCTTTTTCGTTGCCCCGGAGGAAATGCGGTTCATCGGACCGGCCGGGGTTTTGATTTTTGTTGGCGAAGCCTTTATTCAACTTTTAATGCTGATGTTTTTGGCTGATACGGTCGAGTACGGCCAATGGAAACTGGGTCGCCGCAATGAGAGCATCACCTTCTCGGTACAGCCTTTCATTAATAAAATAGGTGGTGCGATTGCCAACGGGATCGTCATGTTGACTGCAGTTCTTTCCGGGATCAATGCGGCGGCGAGTCCCACTGATGTCAGCGCCAGCGGACTACTGATGATGAAAATTTCCATGCTCATCCTTCCGCTCTGCTTTATCGTGGCCGGCTATCTTATTTACCTTTATAAATTTAAAATTGACCAAGAGATGTTTGACCGGATTCTTACGGACCTGGCCGCGCGGGGGGATCTGAAGTTGAAAGGGCGTGAGGCGCTTGCTGACGATTAACAGTCGGATCAGGGAGGTCTATGCCAATCCGGTAGGACGGGATCTGATCAAAAAAATCCTGCTCCAAAAAGGCCTTAGTGATCGGGTAATTAAAAACCCGTTGGTTTCTGGTCTGAAGCTAAAAACTTTACCCTTCATCACCCGGGGTTTTGTGGATCAAGACTTTTTGGACACCTTACTCCAAATACTGAGCAGTCAGCCTGATCTTCCCCGGCCTGATCGGGATTGTCTAGTCCAACCCGCCTGGTGGAAGGAAGCGGTCTTTTATCAGATTTATCCGCGGAGCTTTAAAGATAGCAACGGGGACGGGATTGGTGATCTCCGCGGGATCATAGAAAAACTGGATTATCTAAAAAACCTTGGCGTGGATGCGATCTGGCTTTCTCCCGTTTATGACTCGCCTAATGATGACAATGGTTACGATATTCGCGACTACCGGAAGATCATGGCCGAGTTCGGTAGCATGGCGGATTTCGATGAACTGCTTACGGAAATTCATGCCCGGGGGATGAAGCTCATTATGGATCTGGTGATCAACCATACCTCCGATGAACATGAGTGGTTCCAAAAAGCATTAAATGAGCCCGATTCCAAGTACGGCGACTATTATCTATTCCGGGACCAACCCAACAACTGGACTTCAATCTTCGGGGGCAGCGCGTGGAGATACTTTGAGGAACGTCAGCAATACGCCTTGCATTTGTTCTCCAAGAAACAGATCGATCTAAACTGGGAAAACACAGAATTACGCCAAGAGATCATTGCTATGATCCGCTGGTGGTTGGAGAAAGGGGTCGATGGTTTCCGGATGGATGTGATTAACTTCATCTCCAAGCGGGAGGGGCTGCCCAATGGTAATGAGAAAATTGGGGCGTTGATGGGAACATATGGTGTTGAGCATTATTTTTACGGCCCCAGGCTCCATGATTACCTCCGGCAAATCGAAAAAGAGGCGTTTGCCCCTTATGAGGCTTTTTCAGTCGGCGAAACGCCGGGAATTGGCTTGGAAATGGCAAAATTGCTTACCGCTGATTACCGGGAAGAGCTTGATTTGATTTTTTCCTTTGACCACTTGGAAACGGCCGGTCATGGCAAGTTTGACGACTATAAATATGACCTAAATTACTATAAGGCATACATCATCGACTGGCTGGAAAACTACGGGAATCATTGCCGGATGTCCCTCTTTTTTGAAAACCATGATAACCCGCGGATGGTTTCGAAGGTTGATCCTGATCCTCAATTTCGGATCGTTTTAGCCAAACTTTTAGCAACTATGCTGCTTACCCTTGATGGTACGCCCTTTATCTATCAGGGCCAGGAAATCGGTATGGTAAATAAGGATTTTCGGTCGATCAATGCTCTCCGCGATGTCGAGAGCCTAAATTTCTATGCCGAATGGCGCGAGTCGATGGGCGATCCGGCGGCGTTCAAACGAGTATTAGCCGGTAGTAGAGATCATGCCCGTACTCCCGTGCAGTGGACGAAGGGTAAACATGCCGGTTTTTCCGACGGGGAGCCCTGGATCGGTATGGACGAGGACTATAAAGTTTGTAATGTGGAAGCTCAGATGGGAGACAGCGACTCAATCCTAAATTACTACCGGCAACTGATCCAAGTGCGGAAGTCTCACCCAGCGCTGATTTATGGTGATCTTACGTTCGTGAACAAAAAGACGCGGGATCTTTTTACTTACTACCGTCGGGATGGTAAAGAGGACTTCTACGTGGAGTGCAATCTCAGCCGAACATGCAGGAAACGTCAAGGAAATAAGCCCGTAGGTGTGCGCTTGCTCTCAAATTATCAGGAAGGGATGGGCAAAGTGCTCCGGCCCTATGAGGCAACGGTGTGGCGGCTCCAGTAAATTCGGGTCCGGTTAGAAAAAAGGCAGCTTCTTTTCTGAAACCATTTTTTTATATTTGGAGGGCGACATCGCAAAGGATTGCTTAAAGGCCCGGTTAAAGGTGCGGTAATTATTAAAGCCGGAGGCGAAGGCGATTTCGGTTAGATTAGTGCTTCCGTTTTCCAGCAAATAAGCGGCGTGCCGGGCGCGGATGCCGTTTAAATAACGATTGAACCCGCAACGGAGGTAAGAATTGAAGAAACGCGACAGATAGTCTTTGTTGTAGCCAAAATGTCTGGCTAGGTGATCGATGGTGAGGGGCGTTAGATAATTCTCTTGGATGTAAATGAGGATTTCCCTGGCAAAATCGGAGCTGCGCGGAGCAGGCTTTTCAATGAGCGTACTACAGTCTAACAAAACCCCTAAAATACTGTAGGCGCATCCTTTACTAAATAATTCGGATTCCGCTCCTTTTGTTTTGTGTAAGTGCTGCAGGATACTATAGATGAGTTTTGTTTGTTGCGATTCCGCAATAAATGGGGTCATGAAAACCTTGGAACGAAGCATTGCTGTGTAGCTACGGACCAGCGCGGTCGGGATGATCAGGACAAAGGTTCTGGCGTCTAAAGGGTTGGTGTAGGCATGGATGTCATAGCTGTTGGCGATTGAAACCCCACCCTTTTTTAAGGTCTGAACCTGTCCGTTAATATTGATATCAATTTCACCATTGATCACATATAACAGCTCCAGGTTGGAATGGAAATGTGGCGGGCAACTGTCGTTAAACTTTAATTCCAAAGCGATCCGGCTATCAAGCTCCCTAGTGACTTCGAAAAAAGCGCTCATTGTAACCCTACCCTCAGGAATTTTTTAAACATCAGTTTTTGTCCAAAAAATGAGAGGTATTTGCTATCAATATTATCAAAAAGCAGATATGATTTCAATAGAAGACAATGAGGGGCTGGTTAAGGAGGAGGGTTTTTGATGAGTAAATTGCGTGCAGGAATTATTGGCTGTGGCGGAATCGCCAGAAGTAAGGAAATGCCGGCGATCAGAGAGACCGGGCTTGTGGAGATGGTTGCTTTCTGCGATCTGGTGCCAGCCACGGCGGCGGAGGCCGCCAAGGAGTTTGGCGTCAAGGATGCTAAGCTCTATACTGATTACCGGGAGCTGCTAGAAGGAAAGCAGCTTGACCTGGTATATGTTTGCGTTCCCAACCGCTGCCACAGTGAGATCACGGTGGCCGCTCTTAATGCGGGAAAGCATGTTATGTGCGAAAAACCCATGGCCATTAACACCGAGGAGGCGAAAAAAATGGTGGCGGCGGCGAAAACCAATAATAAAGTGTTGACCATCGCCTATCAGAACCGTTTTCGTCCTGATTCCCTGTACCTGAAAGAAGAGTGTCAAAAAGGGGCGCTCGGGGAGATCTATTTTGCAAAGGCCAGGGCCCTTCGGCGCCGGGCCGTACCCACCTGGGGTGTTTTCCTTAATGAAGAAGAGCAAGGGGGAGGACCGCTGATTGATATCGGTACCCATGCCCTGGACTTGACCCTCTGGATGATGGACAATTATCAGCCGAAATACGCGGTGGGGACCGTCTATCATAAGCTTAACAACCAAAGAAACACCGGTAATGCTTGGGGGGATTGGAACCCGGCGGAATTTACCGTTGAAGACAGCGCCTTCGGTTTTGTGGTGATGGAAAGTGGTGCCACGATTATGCTTGAGGCCAGTTGGGCCTTGAACTCCCTCGAAAATCTGGAGGCGGCCACATTGTTATGCGGTACGAAAGCTGGTGCCGATATGTTTGACGGCCTTAGAATTAATGGGGTTAAAAATGGATACCAGTATGTGACCAAGCCTGATTTCAAAACTGACGGCGTCGCCTTTTATGCAGGTTCCAGTTGCAAGCCTGAAGTCTTAGAGCAACGCTCCTTCCTCAATGCGGTTCTTGGCAAAGGCGAGCTTGTGGTCAAACCTGAGGAGGCGCTTGTTGTCACGGAAATTCTCGAGGCCATTTATCAGTCGGCAAAAACAGGCCAACCGGTTTATTTTGACCATCTTTAATTTTGATCGGTGAAGGGGAGGTTGAAAAATGAAATTAGGTGTTTTCACTGTTTTACTGGGCGACCAAAGGCTCGATGAAGCCCTGGCGTATTTGAAAGGTTTAGGGGTAGAAGCGGTTGAAATCGGCTGTGGCGGGTTTCCGGGAACCGCCCATTGCGACGCAGTAAAGTACCTTAAGGATAAAAGCCTGATCACAGAATTTCAGGAGACCGTTAAGAAACATGATCTGATCGTGAGTGCCCTTTCGGTGCATGGTAATCCAGTCCATCCCCAGGAAGAAATCGCCCGGAAGTTTCACCAGGAGTATGAAGCTGCCGTGCAACTCGCTGCTGAACTTGGCATTGATACTGTTGTCAGCTTTTCCGGTTGCCCCGGTGACAGTGAGCATTCAAAATACCCAAACTGGGTGACTTGCCCATGGCCTGATGATTTTCTGAAAATCCTTGAATGGCAGTGGACGGAAAAATTGATTCCCTACTGGCAGAAAACGGCTGAATTCACCAAAAAGCATGGCATTAATAAGATCGCTCTGGAAATGCACCCCGGATTCTGCGTTTATAACCCCGAAACCCTGTTACGCTTGCGGGCTGCAGTTGGTGATGTGATCGGCGCGAATTTTGATCCTTCCCATCTGTTCTGGCAGGGGATGGATCCCGTTGCGGCGATCAGAGAGCTTAAGGGAGCCATTTATCATTTCCATGCGAAAGATACCAAGCTGGACTTATATAACACCAGTAAAAATGGGGTATTGGATACTAAGCATTTTACCAGAGAGGACCAGAGATCTTGGTTATTCCGAACGGTTGGCTATGGACACGGGGAGGAGACCTGGAAAGCGATTTGCAGCGAATTGAGATTGGCTGGGTACGACCATGTTATCTCCATTGAGCACGAAGATAGCTTGATGACATCAACCGAAGGTTTGGTAAAGGCTGTGGCCTTTTTGCAAAAGGTCATGATCGCCGAACCCAAACCCACCGGTATGTGGTGGGCGTAAAGGCAGGATAAGGATGGAAAATAAGATGAAAACCAAAATCGGCTTGCAGCTCTATTCCCTACGGCAGCAATGCAACGAAAATCTGGAAAGGGTTTTCGCGGCGTTATCAAATACCGGCTATGATGGTGTTGAATTTCACTCCTTTTATGATCTGGCGGCAAATGATCTGAAAAAACTCCTCGACAAGTACTGCTTAAAGCCAATCGGTACCCACACCGGGCTGGAAGGACTTCAAACCAGCCTTGATGACCTGATCCGCTACAGCACGACAATCGGCAGTAAAGATGTTACTTTGGCTTACTACAATTCGGATCACCGGGACGACTGGTTGCGTCTTTGCGCAGTACTGGAGAGCGTCGGAGAGAGATTACGCGGATACGGTTTAAATTTGCTGTATCATAATCATGCCCATGAGTTTATCGCCAATCTTGATGGAGAAAGGCCGATCGATCTTATTCTTAAGCAAACCTCTCCGCAAAACCTTTCCCTTGAATTGGACTGCTATTGGGTAAAGTATGCGGGGATGGACCCCGAACATTATCTTAAGAACAATCTTGGACGGGTTAAAACGGTACACCTGAAGGATATGGAGAAAAACAAGCGAAAAATGACCGAAGTTGGTACAGGGATCATTGATTATGCCGGTATATACAAAATTTGCGCCGAAGCAGATTTTGAGTGGGTCATTATTGAGCAGGACGACATTGAGATCGATCCGTGGCAAAGTATTAAAATCTCCTTGGAAAATGTTAAAAAGTTCCGGCAAAGAATCTAGGTTGGAACCCCCTTGACAATGGGGGATAACCGTGGTACTATAATTATTGCTAAGGCATTCCTCGATAGCTCAACGGTAGAGCACCCGGCTGTTAACCGGGTGGTTGTTGGTTCGAATCCAACTCGGGGAGCCATTTTTTTATTCTAAAAATCGAAAAAAGCTTTGACAAGCGATACCATTCTGTTTATAATGTAGAAAGCAACCAAATATTACATATGATAGCGGAACGATGATTCCCGAGTTTTAAATGGTCACTTGGCTTGGGATGAGTGAGTAGTGAAACCGGCGCTAGAGGTATTTTTACCTTTAAGCCGGTTTTTTTGTTTGTCAATTATGGACAGGAGGGATCTTTAATTATGCGGAGAGGTTTAAAAGTAGTTTTACCGACCTTATTGCTACTGTTGAGCATCGTGACGGTATTGGCCGCCGAGCAAAGCCACGACATCGTGGTGACGATTCCTGAGTTTTTGGAACTAAGTTTATCAGAAACACGGATGGATTTAGGTAGTTTTGGCGAGCTGCAAAACACCCTGGTTACTCAGAATCCACTAAAAGTTTCTTATCGTTGCAATCATGCCAACGGCTGGTCATTAAATGTTAAAGCCAGCGATTTTATCCATGGGAGTGATCCTGATCTCACTTTTTCGGTAACGAATTTGAGTTGGGGTACCAATCCCGATGCCATTAACAATCAGATGTCGGCAGGCGAAACCGAAGTTGCTGGTAGTCGGCAGCCGGTGAACACCACTACAGATATTTATTATGCTGTCCGTTATCCGGGGGATATCCACGCCGGTCAATACACCAGTGAGGTTACTTATACTCTAGTTGCACTTTAATATAAGCTTTTTGATACTTAAATCAATTAACAACGCAAAAAGCCCAATATAGTTTTATTCGTTAGTAAAAGTAGGTGTAGTCAATTAAGAAGATGAAACTGAACTTTACAATTTGGCGAAGGCTCCTTTTGCTCACCATTATGGTGGGCTTTTTCGCCTTCACAGCAGAAGCGACCAGTATCAGTGTCACGCCGCCGCGTCTTCAGTTTACCGCTAGGGCTGGGGAGTATTTTGAGGGACAGATCGAGGTTTACGGATCAAATGAGCAAGAGATCAGGGTGAAAACCTACTTTATGGATTGGAATATTGATCCGAATGGTACTGTTCAGTTTTATTCCCAGCCTCCACCGGAGGCAAGAGCAGCTACTCCATGGTTACGGATGGAACCCCAGGAATTTCTGTTACCGGCTGGGGGCAAAAGATTAGTAACCATTAGCGGCCGGGTGCCGGAGGGGACGAGGCCGGGAGATTACTGGAGCATGTTTTTTGTGGAATTTATTCCTTACTCGGTATTGCAAACTAGTGGGGTTAGGATGAGCGGTCGGGTGGGTGGTAGTATTACGATTACCGTCCCCGGAACCGTTGCCCATCGAGGGCGGATTGATGCTTTTCAGATCCAACAGGATTTGCTGAACATCCAGCCTCGATTTACAGCTCAGGTCACCTTTACGAACGAAGGAGATACCATCCTTGAACCCACCGGACAGATTCAAATCAAAGACTTCCAAAACAAAACAGTCGGGACGATGATGATCCCCGAGTTTAAAATACTTCCCCAAAGCCAGAGGACGCTCCGGCTTCAGGAGGAACTGAAGTTAAAACCCGGGAATTATATTGCCATTGCTATTTTGGATTACGGCGGTTCCAAACTAGCCGGTTATCAAAGGGTCTTTTCCGTGCAATAGTCAAGAAAAGGAGGAATGTTATGCGTAAAAGCCTTTTCTTCTTGGTCGGACTTTCATTGTTGCTGTTGATCTCCCTTCCCATCACAACAGCCGATGCTGTCCTGGAGTTTACCATCCCGGAACGGGTCGAAATTGCCCTTTCCACATCGGTGGTGGATTTAGGAGCGCCTTGCGGCAATCGTCAGCTTTCTTACGAACAAATTAATGCGGTTCGAGTTGACTATCGTTGTAATATCCCCTCCGAGTGGGAGGTAAGGATCTCGGCTACTGATTTTTCCAATGTCGACCGGACGATTCCGATTACCCGCCTAAAATGGCGAGCAGATCAGGGACCCTACCGGGAGATGCCCCCGTCGGGTAGTTATGCCGTACTGGCCCGCAAGCGGGATTACAATAAAGGGAGCGGTTTGAAACACACTAAAACGATCTCTTATCGTCTGGACTTAAGCGGAGATGAACGGGGAGGAACCTACACCGCCCCGATTACTTATACGTTATTTGTGCCATAGGAGGTGTTATCATGGGCCGGAGCAAGGGCCTACTCGTATTCTGGTTAATGCTGGTTGTGATTACCATCCCAGTACAGGCGGGAACGACGGATAACTATGGGACCAGCGGCCTGCTCATAATTACCACCCCCTATGTCAGGATGGGCGAATTTAAAACTGACCCGGTTAATCCCGCGCTGGAATATTTTGAGGCGGAAGAGGCGCTTAACTTTCTAATCCTGACCTGGGATTCAAAATGGCAAGTATTTTTGTCTGGTGTTGATTTTGTCTCCGGGGTGGACCAGATCCCCCTAGAACAGATGGAATGGAAGCTGGGGGGGAATAATTACCGTAAGATGCCACGGGCTGGTAAAGAAGCGATCATCTTAACCCATGAGCAGGCTTCCGGATTCCTTCAATACCATAGTCTTTCTTTCCGTCTGGCGCTGCAAGGCGATGAAGCCCCTGGCCGTTATAACAGTACGCTGACCTTAACAATGATTTATCTGTAAAAGGTGGCGTAAAAAGATTTGCTATTTGTAACAATTTAGTGTATAATTAAATTACTTAAGCGGATTTCTTGAAAATAGCAAACCCGTTGAAAGGCGGGGGCGCAAAGCCACGGGTCTAAAGTGGAAGCACAATGATCGCCGGGCCGCCGAAGAAATCTTCTCCAATTTTGTACTATGTATGGCGTCCCTGTGATCTGCGGAGGGAGAGTAATGAAACGCTCCTGCCTATTTCTGCAGTTTACTGGGATTTTGTTTTTACTACTGTTTCTAACTGCACAAGCCCAGGCCAACGAAGATCAGAATGTACATACGATTACGGTAGAAATCCCGGAAATGCTCAAGATGGAAATGGGCTCCGGTGAGATTGCCTTTGATCTTGCCCACCCCAAGGCGGAACAGCCGTATCCAGCGCCGGTTTATCCGGCTTACTATACCCCGACCTCAACCACTCAGTATTTGCCGGTGCGGGTTTTTGCCAATGGGGAGACCCGGTGGCGTTTGCTGATTAGTGGTGAGACCGTTCAAAGCCTCGGTGAGGGGGCGATCGAATGGTCGCTGGACGGAAAGGACTGGCAATCCTTAACTTTAGCCGAACAGGTTTTGACGGAGGGAAGTTATACCAACGGCTGGCGTGAGCTAAACGTTTATTTCCGCTTAGTATTACGGGGGGTTGAATACGCCAGTTCCGAAGAATATAAGGTTAAAGTTTATTACCAGCTATCATCACTTTAGTCGCTCACCTGGCTACCTCTAAACATCACGAAGTGATTTGAAATAAAGCCAGGTGAGTCGACAAGCCTCAGAGGCCACCACAGATGGTAGTTCGGAGCGGTACCACTAGCTAGATTTGCCGAAATTTGAGCCGGGAGAATCGACAGACTAGTATTTTCTAGGTAGTCATTCACCCTGGCTACCGCCAGGACACCTGAAAGGATGAAAATTAAAGCC
>ENA-UOOK01001941-UOOK01001941.1-fermentation-metagenome-genome-assembly--contig:-NODE-1941-length-26354-cov-3.924066_pt1 | contig 26354 bp, 28 predicted proteins | sample MGYA00245777_ERZ724023 | MGnify/ENA primary metagenome ERZ724023 (study PRJEB28704, sample SAMN03018312) | fermentation metagenome | biome: anthropogenic terrestrial biome; feature: soil; material... | reverse complement strand
CACAAGAGTGAAGCCTTCGCGGAGCTGGTTTGCTCAAATTCGCTGAAAGCAGAGCGGACGGCCAGCGCTGCGGGACTTTTAAAGCAGGAAATGCGCCGCATGGAGGCAATCATCCAATCCATGACCCAACAGGAGCGCTCCAAGCCTTCTTTGATAAATCCCAACCGTAAAAAAAGGATTGCGGCGGGCAGCGGAACCAGAGTAGAGGACGTGAACCGCCTGCTCCGCCAGTATGAGCAGATGCAGAAGCTGTTCAAGCAGTTTGGCGGCAAGGGCAAAAAACTACGGGGTATGCGGCTTCCGAAAATGTAGCTTGCTTTTTACCAAAGCTTTTTGGTGAAATAGATGTGCTTTAAGGCATGATGATGTAAACAGTATGGGAGGTGACTGTAATGGCAGTAAAAATCAGATTGCGTCGTATGGGAGCGAAGAAAGCGCCTTTTTACCGTATAGTTGTTGCTGATTCCCGGTATCCGAGAGACGGCAGGTTTATCGAGGAGTTAGGTTACTACGACCCCACCCAGAATCCTTCTCTGGTAAAACTGGACGGTGAAAAAGCCAAGACCTGGATTACCAACGGTGCCCAGCCGACCGATACCGTAAAAGACATTCTGAAAAAAGCCGGAGTTCTTTAATTTCGGAGGATGTGAACAATGGAAAAGCTTTTAATCACAATTGCGCAGGGACTTGTCGAAGACAAGGAGTCTGTAAGTGTAACAACAGATGCAGCAAATGAAGAGGGCGTTATTGTATATCATCTTCATGTGGCGCCGGACGATATGGGCCGGGTAATAGGCAAGCAGGGCAGAATCGCCAAGGCGATCCGTGCCGTCATGCGTGCCGCCGCCGCCCGCAGCGAGCTTAAGGTCGCTGTGGAGATCGATTGATTCCCGACATAAAAATAAGACAGGGCAAAAGCCCTGCCTTATTTTTTGTCTGTCTGTTGATGTTGAAATAAATCGGCGTGGAGTGTTATAATAAACCGTGTAATGACTTTATGGAAATTTGGTGCTCGTTTATGATAAAAAAATATCTGGAAATCGGAAAAATCGTCAATACCCACGGCATAATGGGCGCCGTTAAGGTGATGCCCTGGTGCGACGGTGCAGACTTTATCACGGAATTTGACGTATTGTATTTGGATAAGGGCAAAACACCGGTGAAAATCCTGAATGCCTGGACGCATAAGGGAATGGCCGTCCTGAAGTTGGAGGGCATTGATCATATGGACGCGGCCGCAAAGCTGAAAAATCAGATTCTTTATCTGGACAGGGACGATGTCAAGCTTGCTCCCGGCAGCTATTTTATTCAGGATTTAATCGGTCTTACGGCAGAGGATGCCGATTCCGGGCAAGGGTACGGAAAAATTTCCGACGTATTGCAGACCGGGGCCAACGACGTCTATGTTCTGACGGATGAATTGGGGAAGGAGCGCCTGATTCCCGCGATTCCCGATGTGATTGTGAAAACGGATATGGAAAACGGAAGGCTGTTGATCCGGCCGCTGAAAGGATTATTTGACGATGAGGATTGATATAGCCACTCTGTTCCCGGAAATGTGCGAACGGGTGCTGGATGAAAGCATTGTGGGCAGGGCACGCAAAAACGGGCTGGTTACTTTGTGCTGCCACAATATTCGGGATTATACGGAGGACAAGCAGCGCAGGGTAGATGATACCCCTTATGGAGGCGGTATGGGAATGCTGATGCAGGCGCCGCCTATTTACGCCTGCTATGAGTCGGTTTGCCGTCAGACAAACAGTAAGCCCCATGTGATCTATATGTCCCCTCAGGGTACGGTGCTGACCCAGCAAAAGGCGATAGAGCTTTCCGGAAGGGAGCATCTTTTGCTTCTCTGCGGCCATTATGAGGGCGTGGATGAGCGGGTGCTGGAAGAGATCGTGGACGAGGAAATCTCCATCGGCGATTATGTGCTGACCGGCGGCGAGCTGCCGGCTTTGGTTCTGACAGACGCAGTGGTGCGGCTGTGCGACGGGGTTTTGTCGGATGAGGCCTGCTTTACCGAGGAAAGCCATTTTTCAGGTCTGCTGGAGTACCCCCAGTATACCCGTCCTTACGAATGGAAAGGGAAAGCGGTGCCGGAGGTGCTTTTGTCGGGACATCACGCCAATATTACCCGATGGCGGCGTAAACAGGCATTGATGAGGACTAGAAATAAGCGTCCGGATATGATGGAAAGACTGGCGATTTCCAAGGAGGATAAAAAGCTTTTGGAGGAAATCGACCGGGAAGAAGCGGACGGAAAAGGAGAAGGCAAAATGGAATGTCAAAGGGAAATCCGTTGGGTAGACAAGGGTGATGAGAAAGGTATAAAGTCCATCGCATCCCTTGCGGATACCATTTGGAGGGAGCACTACGGCGTCATTTTATCACAGGAACAGATAGACTATATGCTGGAAAAATTCCAGTCTCCCTCTGCGATGAAACGGCAGATGGAGGAGCAGGGCTATCGGTACGGGTTGATTTTATGGGGCGGAAGAAACGCCGGCTATGTGGGATTTTCCGAAAAGCCGGATGAACTGTTTTTAAGCAAGCTGTATGTTTTGGAGGAATACCGGGGGAGGGGCCTTTCCTCTTTTGTTTTTACATTTTTGCAGAACCACTGTAAGGAGCAAGGCTTAAGTCGTATATGGCTGACGGTAAATAAGCATAATAAGGACAGTATTGCCGTATATGAAAAGAAGGGCTTTTCCGTCTTTGATGTTCAGACGGCGGATATTGGAAACGGCTTTGTGATGGACGATTATCTGATGGAGCTGAAAGTGAGTCCGTGAGTTTTCAGCAGAAAAGCCGTTTAAAAATCAAGTATATTTTACTAACATTGTTGAAAACTTTATAGACATTGTGTACAATCAAACCTCAAATAAATTCCATTTTCTTTGCATGAATAGAGAAAATGATGTGTTTGACCAAAGATAAAGGTAATTTTATTGACTAGTATTTTTAATATTGCTATAATGATTGTATCCTAAAGCTGTGCTGTTACGCGAAAGTGTAAAAGACGGCGCAAAAGAAGCGTATTGGATAACGTAAGGTATATGGGAGATTATATTATGGTAGTGAAAGAAGTTAAGATTCAAAATCAGGTTGGCCTCCACGCTCGCCCCGCAACTTTTTTTATACAAAAGGCAAATGAGTACAAGTCTTCCATCTGGGTGGAAAAGGAAGAAAGAAGAGTCAATGCCAAAAGCTTGTTGGGTGTGCTTTCTCTTGGCATAGTCGGAGGCACTGAAATTAAGATCATTGCCGATGGTGCCGATGAGCAGCAGGCTGCAGACGGTCTGGTAAGATTGGTTGAATCCGGGTTTACCGAATAAAGGCTTCCACAACATAGAAACGCCTTATCGCTTACGGCTGATAAGGCGTTTTTTGTCTACCGGAATAAAAGAAGGAGGAAGTTGGCTTGGCACAGTACCCCAGAATAGAATATTTAAGCGATAAGGCAAAAAAGCTTCCTCTGAGCCCCGGCGTCTACATCATGAAAAACAAGCAGAACGAAGTCATTTACGTCGGCAAGGCAAAGATGCTGAAAAATCGGGTGAGCCAGTATTTCCGCAGCGTGGAGAAGCATGACGTGAAGGTTTACAATATGGTCATCAATGTGTATGACTTCGATTTTATTGTTACCGACAGCGAGTATGAGGCGTTGGTTTTGGAATGCAGCCTGATTAAGCAGCACAGTCCCAAATATAATATCCTGCTGAAAGATGATAAGGGATACCACTATATTGAAATCAGCGATGAGGAATATCCGCGAATCGGCGCAGTAAAGCTGAAAAAAGACCAGAGCGCCAAATATCTCGGCCCTTATACCAGCTCTTACTGGGTGAAGCAGGCGGTGGATGAAACGGTGAAAGCCTTTGGCCTCCCTACCTGTTCCCGTAAGTTTCCTCAGGATTTGAGAAAGGGACGCCCCTGCCTAAATTATCATATCAAGCAGTGCATGGGTGTCTGCACTGGCCGGGTGGGAAAAGAGGAGTACAACGAAATCGTTTCCCAGGCAGTGGATTATATTAAAACCGACAGTATTCATACGGTGAAGGCGCTGACGGAAAAAATGGAGCGGGCTGCCGAAAATCTGGAGTTTGAAAAAGCGGCGCGGCTGCGCGACCGGATCAAAGCCATTGAAGTCATCGCCCAAAAGCAGAAGGTGGTCATGACGAAGGTGGACAGTCAGGATGCCATCGGTTTTGCGGAGCTGGGCAACCAGATCTGTGCGGCGGTACTGAAAATCCGCCAAAACCGGCTGACCGACAGCGGGGATTATATCCTGGGCGGCGTGGGCAATCTGCAGCAGACCCGCACCGAATTTTTGACCCGCTATTATTCCGCTGAAACCGATATTCCCAAGAACATAGCCATTGACGGAGAGTTGGAGGACCGGGAACTGCTGATGGCGCTGATCAATGAAAAAGCAGGCCGCAGAGTAAATCTGTATATTCCCCGAAAGGGGGAGCAGCTGAAGCTGGTGGAGATGGCGCGCAACAACGCCGCCGAAAAGCTTTCCCTTCAGATGCAGCGCAGCGGCCGGGAAATTGCGGCGTTGGACGAGCTGACCAAGCTGCTGGGGCTGCCTGCTGTGCCTGAATACATTGAAGCGGTGGACATTTCTCATTTAGGCGGAGAAAACGTTGTGGCGGGCCTTGTGGTATTCGAAAACGGCAGACCGAAAAAATCGGCCTATAAGCGGTTTGCCATCAAGAGCTTTTCCGGGCAGGATGATTACGGAGCCATGCGGGAGGTAATGGAACGCCGGATTCACCGCTATTTTGAGGAAAAGCAGACCGGTGAGGGCTTCGGGCGGCTGCCGGACCTGATTTTGCTTGACGGAGGAAAAGGGCAGGTGAACGCCGTTTTGCCGGTGATTGAGTCGAGCGGGCTAGCTATTCCGGTGTTCGGCATGGTCAAGGATGATAAGCACAAAACTCGTGCCATTGCCAAGAACGGCGGGGAAATCGCAATTTCCGGGTATCGCTCCGCCTTTACGCTGGTGTCAAAAATTCAGGACGAGGTGCACCGTTTTGCCATTACCTATCAAAAGACCAAACGGAAGGCCGCCGCGCTGGAAAGCGAGCTGACCAAAATTCCGGGAATCGGGAAAGCAAAAGCCAAAAGCTTGTTTTTAAACTTCCGGACAATCGGAGCGATCCGGTCGGCATCCGCAGAGGAGCTTACCAAGGTAAAGGGAATTTCGATAGCCGATGCGCAGAAGATCATTGCATATTTTCGGGGAGATTTGACCGATTGTCAGGAAAAGGGTTGACTTTTTAGAGCTAATGTATGATAATTTGATTAAATTTTGAGTGAGGAGCCATTGCATAAGCATGTTCGTTTTTTGCGGGCTTCAGGAGGATTTTGTGCGCGTTATTACAGGAAAAGCCAGAGGAAAACGCCTTGCCACAGTGGAAGGGCTAGATGTCCGGCCCACTGTTGACCGGGTGAAGGAAGCCGTTTTCAGCATGATCCATTTTGAAATAGAGAACGCCGTCGTGTTGGATTTATTTGCCGGCAGCGGGCAGTTAGGGATAGAGGCTCTCAGCCGGGGGGCCCGTTACGCTGTTTTTGTGGATAACGGCCGCAGCAGTCAGGCGGTGATTCTGGAAAATCTTCGGCATACGGGTCTTACAAAAGATGCCCGGGTGGTCAGTATGGATGCCAGAGCCTATCTGAAGACAGAAACCAGAACCTTTGATTTTGCGTTTCTGGATCCTCCGTATGCGTCTGGGCTGATTGGCGAAGTGCTGCCGGAGCTTGTCAAAAGAATGAATCCAACCGGAGCGATTATCTGCGAAACGCTGAAAACCATTGATTTGCCGGAAAGCGCCGGAGATTTTTCCATATACAGAGAATACCGCTATGGACGTACCAAGGTGATTGTTTACCGGGCAAAAGATGTGACAGAGATTTGAAAAATAAATTTTTCAAACGGGAGTTTCGCCTTTTCGCGCCAAAAAGTAAGGTGTGGATTTGGCACTTTCAAACCAGTAAAAACATCCCGGTTTGTTCGAAAGGATGGCTATAAAAATGAGAATTGCGGTTTGTCCCGGAAGCTTTGACCCGATTACCAAAGGGCATCTGGATATTATTACCCGCGCGGCCGGTTTATTTGATAAAGTAATTGTAGTGGTATTGCCAAACCCCAAGAAAACGCCGGTTTTTTCGGTAGAGGAGCGAATGGATCTCATCAGCAAGGCCACCGAGCATATCCCCAATACACTGGTGGATACCTATGACGGGCTTCTGGCCGAATATGCCCGCGGCAAAAAGGCCTGTGCCATTGTTAAGGGCCTTCGGGCGGTGACGGACTTTGAATATGAATTCCAGATGGCGCTTTTTAATAAGAGAATGTACCCCGAAGCTGAAACGATATTTTTGACCACAGCGCAGGAAAATATGTATTTAAGCTCAAGCATAGTAAAGCAGGTTGCCGGTTTTGGCGGAGATATTTCAGATTTTATCCCCGAAACTATTATGGATGAGGTAACAAAACGACTGTATAAGCCGTCAAAGAACGCGCAGGAAGCAAATGTGAAGGTTATGAAGGGAGCGAAACAATCATGAATATCGATCAGATCCTGGATATTATGGACGATATGCTGGACAAGGCGTGGAGCCTGCCGCTTTCGGGAGGAAAATGCGTGGTGGATATTGAAAAGCTGCGCGATCTGATGGACAATATCAGGCTGAATATGCCCGGCGAGATCAAGCAGGCCAAGGCGATTGTATCCGACCGGTCAGATATTATCAGTGTGGCGAAAAAAGAGGCCGCCGATATTGTCCGCAAGGCCGAAGAGCACGCCCGTAGGCTGGTAGCGGACGAAGAAGTGGTGAAGCAGGCTCAGGCAAAGGCGGCTGAGATCATGTCCATGGCCCAGCGGCAGTCGAGGGAGATGAAGCAGGCTTCCAACGATTATGCGGATAATCTTCTAAAAAATGCCGAGGAGGTATTGTGCAGAGCGGCTGCCGACATTAAGGAAACCCGTCAGAATATCCGCAACCCCAAAAGAAACGAAGGATAACGTCCAAAAGATAAGAAAACAATAAAAAACAGGAAAGCTTAAAAAGCTTTCCTGTTTTTTATTGGAATCGTTAAAATTGCAGAAAGAAAAAACGGCCTATTTGCACAGGAAAAACTTTCTGTAATTTTTTGTCTATTTTCAACTGGTGTATTGCATTTTCATGAATTAATAGCTATAATAATAGTCAAGTGGTGAACAGTGGTTAAAAGTGGTGAGAATTTCTTAAAAAAGGAGTGAGAAAGTTGCTCATTGGTGAATATAATCACAGTCTTGATGTAAAGGGCAGAGTCAACTTTCCATCCAAATTAAGAGAGGACTTGGGAGAGCGCTTTATTTTGACCAAGGGCCTGGATGGCTGTCTGTTTGTTTATTCCATGCCGGAATGGGCCATACTGGAGGAGAAGATCAAAAGCATGCCCCTTTCCAAAGCCAGAACCTTTCAGCGCTTTCTGTTTGCCTCGGCTATCGAGGTCACCGTGGATAAGCAGGGCCGCATTGTAATCCCCTCCAATCTGAGGGAATATGCGGGACTTGACAAGGATGTGGTTATCATCGGCGCATCCGTCCGGGCGGAGATCTGGGATCAGAAGAAGTGGGAGGAATCCTGTCGGCAGCTGACCCCCGAGATGATTGAAGAAACCATGGACGAGCTGGGCTTTTAGCTCCTGAGCTTTAAAAATAACAGGAATTCAATAAAGGAGATTATCTGTGGAGTTTCGTCATGTGTCCGTTATGCTGAAAGAATGCATTGATTCGCTGAGTATCCGTCCCGACGGTATTTATGTAGACGGCACAGCCGGTGGAGCGGGCCATTCCCGTGAAATTGCCGCAAGGCTTAAAAACGGCAGGTTGATTGCCATTGACAGAGACCCTGACGCGGTGGCGATTACAAAAGAGCGCCTTTCGGAATTTTCCTGTGTCACGGTGGTGCAGGGAGAGTTTTCCGATATAAAAAACGTCTTGCAGAAGCTTGAAATCTCCGGAATTGACGGAATGCTGCTGGATTTAGGGGTTTCCTCTTTTCAGCTGGATACGCCGGAGCGCGGTTTTTCCTATCTGCACGACGCGCCGCTGGATATGCGTATGAGCAAGCAGGGACTAAGCGCCTACGATATTGTCAACTCTTATTCTGTGGAGGAGCTTACCCGGATTATCCGGGAATACGGGGAAGAGCGGTACGCTTTTTCCATTGCCAGGAATATTGAAAAGCAGCGGAGCAGGGAACCGGTGAAAACCACCTTTGAGCTGCTGGATATTATAAAAAGGTCCATGCCTGCCGCCGCAAGAAGGGATGGCAATCCCGGAAGGCGAACCTTTCAGGCTCTCCGCATTGCGGTAAACGGGGAATTGGAGCAGCTTTCCCGATCGTTGGAGGATGCTTTTGACTGTTTGAATCCCGGCGGACGGTTCTGCATCATTACATTCCATTCCTTAGAGGACAGGATGGTGAAGACCCGCTTTGCCGACTATGCAAAGGGCTGTATCTGTCCGCCGGATTTTCCGGTTTGCGTATGCGGACATAAGCCCCGTGGAAAGCTTATTTCCCGAAAGGCGATTGAGCCTTCACCGGAAGAAATAGAAGGAAATCTGAGAAGCCGGAGCGCGAAACTCCGGGTAATCGAAAAAATATAACGATATTCAAGAAAGAAGTGAAAAGATCCCATGAGCAGGCGGGCAACCAGTGAAGCATATGATTTTTCTTTATTTGAAACGAAACCAAAGATTCAAAAGCAGGAAAAGAACGAGCTGAAGGTAATTAAAGGAGCCAAGCGCAGGGAAAATGCAAAGGCGATTATGCAGGGCGTGTTTCTGACCGTGGTACTCGTGGCCGTCACTTCTGTGCTGATATACAGCAAGCTTACTTTGAATGAGGTGACCGCCCAGATCAGCATTGCAAATAAGAATTATAACGAACTGCTGAGTGAAAAAACCAGGCTGGATATGGAACTGGAATCCAAGGTCTCGCTGAAAAATGTGGAGGAGGTTGCAGAGTCCGAACTGGGCCTGACCAAAATTACCTCCCAGCAGATACAGTATATCCAGGTGGCCAACGCCAACGGAATTACAGTCTCCCAAAGTGATCAGAAATTTGATCTTTTTGAAACCATCAGGGAAGAAATCCACAACCTGTTGGCATACATTCAGAATTAATAAAATATGAATATATATAGCGGTAGACCGGTTTCCGGACTTATACACAAAACGGTTTTCTGCTGTATAGACTTTGCTTAGCGCTTCCGGAGAGTTGAGAGTCAGTCTTAACTCTTATTTTTTTAAACCAGGAACAATTTTGTTCGAGGGAACGGGGGATTCTATGGCTAAAAATGCCGCGGTAGGCTTAAAACGCAGAATGCTGCTGGTTGTGGGCGTACTGTTATTGCTTGGCTTTTCTACTTTGATCGTCCGTTTGGGTGTTATCCAGTTTGTGGATGGAGAAAAATATAAGCAGAAGGCTGCGGAACAGCAGGTTCAGGATGTTCAGATCAGCGCGAAACGAGGCACCATCTATGACCGGAACGGGGTCATTTTAGCCCAGAGCGCTACAGTCTGGAACGTATACATATCCCCCGTGGACATCAGCAGAACCGACGGGGGAAAGGAAGCCGGCATTATTGCCAAGGGGCTTTCGGAGATTTTAGAAGTAGACGAAGAAGGAATTCTGGAAAAGACGAAGAATACCAAAAGCTACTATCAGGTAATTAAAAAGAAAATTGATAAAACCGTGGCCGATCAGGTGCGCCAGTTTGCCCTTGATAATGATATCTCCTGCATCCACCTTGAAGAGGATACCAAGCGATATTACCCATACGGAAACCTGGCTTCTACCGTGCTGGGTTTTGTTGGCACGGATAATCAGGGACTGTACGGTGTCGAAGCGTATTACGATGACGAGCTGAAAGGCACGGCCGGCCGCACGGTTTCAGCCAAAAACGCCTGGGGGCTGGATATGTCCTTCCGCTATGAAAAAAGCTATGACCCTATCGACGGAAACGATATTTACCTGACCATTGACCAGGTGATTCAGCATTATCTGGAAAAATATCTGGAGGCCGCCGTAGAAGAACATAACGTAGAGGGGCGTGGCGTCGGTATTGTGTTTGACGTCAATACGGGTGATATTCTGGCGATGTCCACCAAGCCCGATTTTGACTGCAACGATCCTTTTACCATTTACAACGAGGACTGGGCGGCACTTTTAGAATCCCTTTCCGGTGACGATTATAAAGCGAAGCTTTCCGAACTGCGAAACCTTCAATGGCGCAATAAGGCGATTTCCGACCCATATGAGCCGGGTTCCGTATTTAAAATCATTACGACCTCCAGCGCGCTGGAGGTGGGAACATCCAGCTTAACCGACCATTTTAACTGTACAGGTTCTTTAAATATTGCCGGCACCACCATCCACTGCTGGAAATCCGGCGGCCACGGCAATCAGGACTTTGCCCACGCGCTGATGAATTCCTGCAACCCGGCGCTGATGACCATCGGCACCGCGCTGGGAGCTGAAAACTTTTTCAACTATTTTACCGCTTACGGCATGACGGAGAAAACTGGTATTACCCTGCCCGGCGAGGCGGCTCCTGTTTCCGGAGTTACTTATCACCCGCTGAGCGATTTAGGCCCGGTGCAACTGGCGGTATCTTCTTTCGGCCAGACCTTCCGTGTTTCCCCGATTCAGATGGTGACCGGTATTTCAGCGGCCATTAACGGGGGAAGTCTTCTGCAGCCCAATATTGTTTCCAAGGTCACCGATTCCGACGGCAATATCCTCTCTGTTACCGATACGGTGGTAAAGCGGCAGGTTATCTCTGCCGATACGTCGGCGGAGATCGCCACTATTCTGGAACGGGCGGTCAATGAATCCTCGGGAAGCAAAAATGCCTATGTGGCAGGTTATCGTGTCGGCGGCAAGAGCGGCACCTCTGAAAAAATCGATGAAAAAAATGAGCAAGGGCAGATCGATAAACGAATCGCTTCTTACTTTGCTTTTGCCCCCGCTGACGATCCGCAGGTGGCTGTATTGATTATCTTGGATGAACCAAACAGCTACAGCAGCTACGGAAGCGTGCTGGCGGCTCCTGTTGCCAGCAGTGTGTTGGCGGAAGTGCTGCCGTATCTGGGCGTAGAACCGCAGTATACGGAAGAAGAGCTGGAAAACCTGGCAATGGCGGCTCCAAGTGTGGTGGATATGTCGGTTACCAGCGCCAAAAACCTTCTTTCCGGCACGTACAATTTGAAATACCGTGTTCAGGGGGACGGCGATACGGTCGTGAAGCAGGTTCCAGGCGCCGGTACTTCCATCTCCAAGAACTCGACGGTGATATTGTATACTCAGGTGGACGACGGGACACTGGAGAAGGAAACTACCAAGGTTCCGAATCTGGTGGGATATACGGCGTCGGAAGTGAATCAGATAGCTGCAAACGCGGGGCTGAACCTGATCATTGCCGGTTCCGGAACAGATCTTCAGGATATGAAGTCGGTGAAGCAGGATATTGCCGTGGGTGAAGAAGTATTAAAGGGTACCGTGGTTACCGTAGATTTCATCAGTATAGAAAACGCGGAATAAGGCCAATACTATTTTTTGTGTATTTACTTATGATTTTTGAACGGAGGTCGGACAATGAAGCTTTCAGAAGTTTTTAAGGACGTTGCATACAGCTCCAACCGGGATGATTTTGAAGTAACCGGGGTTACCTCCGACACCAGAAAAGTAACCGATCATTGTGTTTTTGTCTGCATTAAATTTCGGAAGTTCGATGGGCATAATCACGCTGCCGAGGCTTTGGCCGCCGGTGCCGCCGCTGTGGTGGCCGGGCGGGATTTGGGCCTTCCCAATCAGATTATCGTTGCCGATACCCGGGATGCCTATGGTTTGCTTTGCGCGGGACTTCATAACTTTGCATGCCGGAAGATCAAGCTGATCGGCGTGACCGGAACCAATGGGAAAACCACCATCACCTATCTTGTTAAGCATCTGCTGGAGGCCGCCGGAAAAAAGGTGGGTCTCATCGGCACGATCAGCAACCTGATTGACGATATGGTACTGCCCGCCAAATACACCACGCCGGAAACAAGCGAGCTGCACGCGCTTCTGGCAAGAATGGCGGAGGCAGGCTGCGAATATGTGGTAATGGAGGCGTCCTCCATGGCTCTTGACCAAAAGCGGCTTGCCGGGTTAGAATTTCAGGTGGGGATCTTCACCAATCTTACGCAGGACCATCTGGATTATCACGGCGATATGGATAATTATTTTGCCGCCAAGAAAAAGCTGTTCGATCACTGCAAATATGGAGTCATCAATATTGATGACGCTTACGGGCTTCGGCTGCTGGAGGAAATACCCTGTGAAAAGGTGACCTTTTCCTTAAAGAAAAACGAAGCGGATTATATTGCGAAAAACATTTCCCATTCTCTTTCCGGCTCTCAGTTCCTGATTTTGCACAGTGACTTTTTAAAGCGTGTCAAGTTCTGTATGCCGGGGGATTATTCAGTGCAGAATGCTCTGGCGGCTGTGGCCGCCTGTGTCTGCTGCGGACTTCCTTTTCAGGAAGCGGCAGAAGGACTTGACACTTGTCAGGGAATCAGGGGGCGTACCGAGATTCTGAAAACCGACACCGATTATACGGTGATCTGTGACTACGCTCATAGCCCCGACGGACTGGAAAAGGTGCTGCAGTCGGTGCGAAGCTTTGCGCCTGCCCGAGTGGTCACGCTGTTTGGCTGCGCAGGGGAGCGGGATAGGACGAAACGCCCGAAAATGTCCAGAATTGTGAGCGAACTGTCTGATTTTATCATTCTGACGTCCGACAACCCGCGCAGCGAGGATCCAGATTCGATTATTCAGGACGCGCTGCCACCTATTGTGGAAAGCGGCAAGCCCTATATTGCCATTACCGATCGTTTGGAAGCGATCAGATGGGCTTTGCACCATGCCCGGAAGGACGATGTGCTGATTCTTGCGGGAAAAGGACACGAGGACTATCAGGTGTTAAAGGACGGCACGGTCTATTTTGACGAGCATTTGATCGTGTCGGAGGTTTTAAAAGAAATGCGGGGGGATTCTCATTGACGGAATTAACCATTCAGGAAGTTGCTGAAGCAGTAGGTTCGGAAAGTGACGCAGGCGGTCTTATCACCTCGGTCAGCACCGATTCCCGGAAAATCACCGGGAGATGTCTGTTTGTCGCCCTGGAAGGGGAACGGTTTGACGGGCATCAGTTTGTGCAGTCCGCTATTGAGCAGGGCGCTGCGGCGGCGCTGGTGCATAAGGGAGAATATGATAAGAGCCTTCCGGTTATCCGGGTGAAAAATACCGGCAAGGCCCTGATGGCTCTTGCCGCCTATTACCGAAGCCTGTTTTCCGTTCCCGTGGTAGGCGTGACCGGCAGCGTGGGAAAAACCACCACCAAGGACATGACCGCAGCGGTACTTTCCGCCCGGTATAAGACCATAAAAACTCAGGGAAATCTCAACAATGAAATCGGTCTGCCTATGACAGTGTTTTCCTTTGACAAAGACACCCAGGCGGCGGTTATTGAGATGGGTATGAGCAATTTAGGGGAAATCGAGGCGCTGTCAAAGGTTGCACAGCCGGATATCGCCATCATTTCCAATATTGGAGTATCCCATCTGCAGACCCTGAAAACCCGGGAAAACATCCTGAAAGCCAAACTGGAAATTCTAAGCGGCATGAAGAAGGGAAGTCCGGTGCTTTTAAACGGCGACAACGACCTGCTTGTCACCGTAAAAAATCCTGATTTTAAGATTTATCTTTATGGAATAGAGAATCCAAACGTCGATTTCAAGGCGGAAAATATTGAAGAGCGCGGAACCTGTACCACTTTTACAGTTGTTTACAAGGAGTTCCGGGTGCCTGTGACCCTGCCGACGATCGGGGTGCATAACGTGCTGAATGCGCTGGCCGCATTCGGCGCGGGGCAGCTTCTTGGCGTTCCTGCAGAGGAATGCGCAAAGGCACTGGAGGGCTACGCGCCTTCGGGTATGCGGCAGAAAATCGTGGATTTTCACGGTATCACCATCATAGAGGATTGCTATAACGCCAGTCCCGATTCCATGCGGGCGGCGCTTACTACGCTTGCAGGCATGAAAGCGGGTGGACGCCGTTTTGCCGTTTTGGCCGATATGCTGGAGTTGGGCGATATTTCGGAGCGTTCCCATTTTGAAATCGGAAAGCTTGCCGGCGACCTGAAAATCGATGTGCTTTACTGTTATGGAAATATGGCCCGGTTTATTGTTCAGGGAGCGAAGCAGAGCGGAATGAAAAAGTGCCGTATTTTTGAGGATAAGCAGGAGCTTGCAGAAGAGCTGAAAGAGGAATTAAAGCCGTCGGATGCTGTATTATTCAAAGGCAGCCGGGGCATGATGTTAGAAGATATAATTAACGATCTTTACGGTGAGGAGTGTGGAAAATGAACGATATATCCATGGTGATGACGGCGCTGATTGCAACGGCGGTAACCGGCCTTTCGGGAGTTTTTTTCATTCCGTTTCTGAAGAAGATCAAATTTGGGCAGATGATCAACGATATTGGCCCGACATGGCATAAGTCCAAGCAGGGAACCCCGACCATGGGCGGTTTCATGTTTATCATCGGGATCTTTGCGGCCGCCCTCATTGGATTTGGCATCCTGTCTCAAAGCAACACCAGGGAAGCGGAGGGATATGCGCTGATGAACAACGCGAAGTTCTTTGCGGGGCTTTTCGCGGCGCTTGCCTTTGCCTTTACCGGCTTTGTGGACGACTACATAAAGGTTGTGAAAAAGCGGAATCTGGGGCTTACCGAGATTCAGAAGCTGATCATGCAGATTACCATCGGCATCATCTACCTGTTCACCCTTTATCTTACAGGGACCGCTTCCACCAGCGTCTGGATTCCTTTTATCGGCCATTGGCAGTTAGGATTGTTTTATTATCCGGTGGCGCTGTTCATTATTGTGGGGTTTGTCAACGCGGTAAACCTGACCGACGGGCTGGATGGTCTTGCCTCGTCCATTACGTTTGTCAGCGCCATTGCGTTTATGATTGCCGCCAGCCTTTTAAAACTCGGCGGAATGAACATTCTGGCCACCGCGCTGGCCGGGGGCTGTCTCGGATTTTTAATCTGGAATTTTTACCCCGCCAAGGTGATGATGGGCGACACCGGTTCCATGTTTTTGGGCGGACTGGTGATTGCTTTGGCTTTCGGAATGGATATTCCCTTGATTCTTGTGTTGTTTGGTGTAATTTACTGGATCGACACCTTTTCGGTGATTTTACAGCGGTTAAGCGTCAAGCTGACCGGGAAGCGCCTGTTCAAAATGAGCCCGATCCACCATCATTTTGAAATGCTTGGATATACCGAGGTTAAAATTGTATTTTTGTTTTCTCTGATTCAGTTTATCGGTTGTGTGCTGGGAATCATCGCCATTGTTTTGCTGGTGTGATTCTGTTTATGTCGAAAATCTGTTGTTGAGGTGAGTGTCAGTGCCGAGTCAAGCTATTGCTGCTTCTGCCAATAAAAAAGTTAAAAGAAAGGTTTCGGTCCGAGGCACTGTGGACGTCACCTTTTTGATTCTGGTACTGCTGATTGTAACGGTGGGCCTGGTTATGCTGTTTTCCGCAAGTTATGCCGACGCCTATTACCGAATCGGCAACAGCTACCATTATATCAGCAAGCAGCTGGTCAGTGCCGTGCTGGGCGTTTTTGCCATGATTTTTGTTTCCTTTATAGACTACCGGATTTTGCATAAGCTGGCTTTGCCGGCCCTGATTATCTCTATCGCGCTAACGGCAGTGACTCTGGTGATGCCTCCGCTGAATAATGCAAGGCGATGGATTTTTTTAGGTTCTTTCACATTTCAACCATCTGAAATCGTTAAATTTACGTTGGCACTGTTTTTGGCTCATTATATTTCCCTGAATTATAACCGTATGAAGGAATTCAAGGTGGGCGTACTGGTTCCTATGGCGGTGCTGGGCGTTATTGCGCTGATTTTATTAAAACAGCCCCATCTTTCCTGTACCATTATCATCCTGCTCATTGGTCTGACCATGATGTTCGTGGGCGGCACAAGCCTGAAGTGGTTTGCCGTAGGCGGGGGACTAATCGGTACGGCGTTGGTGGTCATGGTGCTGTTTACCGACTTTGTATCCTATGCATACGACCGTATCCACTATTGGATCGACCCGGAAAGTGATCCTTTGGGCGCTGGTTTTCAGACGCTGCAGTCACTGACTGCCATCGGCTCCGGCGGGCTGCTGGGCTTAGGGCTGGGAAATTCAAGACAAAAATATCTTTACCTGCCGGAACCTCACAACGACTTTATTTTCTCGGTTATCTGCGAGGAACTGGGCTTTGTGGGAGCGACGCTGGTTATCATTTTGTTTGTTCTGCTGGTCTGGCGCGGCTTTGTTATCGCCATGAGGGCAACCGATAAGTTCGGTGCGCTTCTGGCCATCGGGCTTATTCTGCAGGTAGGCTACCAGACGCTTTTGAACATCGCCGTGGTCACCAACACCATCCCCAATACCGGAATCAGTCTGCCGTTTTTCAGCTATGGTGGAACCGCTCTTGCCATGTTGCTGGCGCAGATGGGCGTCATATTATCTATATCGCGGTTTACAAATATGGAAAAGAAATAGCACTTTTTACCACTTGTAATCCCTGATTTTTGTTTTATAATGGATAAGAATGTGCAGAAAGGCCTGATGTCATCATGAGAATTCTGTTTGTCGGCGGAGGAACGGCGGGTCACATTAATCCTGCCCTTTCGGTGGCACAGTATATCCGAAAAATGCATCCGGACGCTCAGATCCTTTATGTGGGCACTCCTTATGGGATGGAATCAAAGCTGGTGCCGGAAGCGGGTTTTAACTTTAAAGGGATTGAAGTACTGGGCTTCCAGCGGCAGTTTAACTGGAGAAATATTAAAAACAATATAAAAGCCGTACGGTGTTTAGTAACCAGCGGAAAAAAAGCGGAAAAGATTTTGAAGGAATTTAACCCCGACCTTGTTATGGGGACAGGGGGATATGTAAGCGGTCCGGTTGTACTGCGGGCGGCGAAAATGGGAATCAAGACCGTAACCCATGAGCAGAATGCCTTTCCCGGCGTTACCACCAAGCTGCTCAGCAAGAGAGTGGATAAGATTCTGCTGGCTTTTTCCAAAGCCAATGATTTTCTTCATATGGAGCAGAAAACAGTGGTGACCGGCAACCCGGTGAGAGAGGACTTTATATTTGGCAATAAGCTGCAGGCCCGTAAGGAGTTAGGGTTGGACGAGCGTCCTGTGATCTTATCCTTCGGCGGGAGCCTGGGAGCAAGGAAAATCAACGAAACCGTGGCGGAACTCATTGCGTGGGACTGGAAGGACGCGAAAATTCAACATATCCACGCAACCGGACGATACGGCACCGAGTTGTTTCCCGAGCTTCTGACCCAATATGGCGTGGATTATAAAAACGCGCCCCATATCCGCTTTCAGGAATATATTTTCAATCAGGCGACCTGTATGGCTGCCGCAGACCTGGTAATTTCCCGGGCAGGAGCCATCACCCTGTGCGAGATAGAGGCGGCCGCCAAACCGTCTATTCTCATCCCGTCACCCAACGTTTCGGAAAATCATCAGTATCATAACGCCATGGTGCTGGCAAATCAGGGAGCCGCGGTCGTGATTGAGGAAAAGGATCTGACCGGGAAGCGGCTGCGTCAGGAAGTGGAAAAGCTGATTTTTAATCAGCAGCGTTTAAAGGAGTTTTCCAAAAAAGCGGGAGAGCTTGCGATCCTGGACTCCACGAAAAAAATCTATCAGGAACTGATGAAACTGATAAAAAGGACTTGAAAATGGTCTTGTACAACCTCTTTCTTCACAAACCTTTTCTTTTCAGCATAATATGGGATGAAACTTTAACGGGGCTTTAAAGCAAAGCTGTAATGCCGTATGTTTACGGGAAGTTACGGCTGCTTGCCTGTTAGGGCTTGTCTGACAGTCGGAAAGGGTGTGTGAAAATGTCAAAATATATAATAGAGGGCGGGCATAAGCTATCCGGGGAAGTAAAGGTTCACGGGGCCAAGAACAGTTCTTTGCCGCTTTTGGCTGCGACTCTGTTAACGGCTGATATCAGCGCCATTGAAAATTGCCCGCAGATTACCGATCTGGATGCGGCTAAAAGAATTTTGCAGCATTTGGGGTGCGAAATCAAGCAGGAAGGGAACACTCTGATTGTAGATACCAGCGTAATTACTTGTGACGATATTCCCGACGAGCTGATGCGGGAAATGCGGTCGTCCATTGTTTTTTTGGGGGCCATCGTATCACGGCTTCATCAGTGTAAAATCAGTTTTCCCGGAGGATGCGAGCTGGGAGCAAGACCGATTGACCTGCATGTTTCCTCTTTGCAGCAGATGGGCCTTAAAATCGAGGAGCAGCACGGCTGTCTGGACTGCTTTATTGACGGCAAACTAAAAGGCGCCAATATCGCTCTTTCCTTCCCCAGCGTGGGGGCTACCGAAAACATCATGATCGCCGCCGCTTTGGCGGACGGGGAAACCACCATCACCAACGCGGCAAGAGAGCCGGAGATTGTGGATTTGGCGGCTTACCTGAACAAGTGCGGAGCCAGAATCAAAGGCGCGGGAGAAAGCACCATTGTGATTTCCGGCGTGGAAAAGCTGCATGGCTGTACCCACCGGGTGATCCCGGACCGGATTGTAGCCGCCACCTTTATGAGCGCTGCCGCCATCACCAGGGGTGATATCGTTCTGATTGACGTTAATCCAAGGGATCTTATTTCCGTCATCCCTATTTTTGAAGAAATGGGATGTGCGGTTACGACCGATTCTTCTCATATATACATTCGCTGCGATGGACGCCCCAAGGCGGTAAGAACTATCCGCACTATGCCGTATCCGGGATTCCCGACCGACTCTCAGGCGCTTTTAATGGCGGTTATGTCCGTAGCGGACGGTACCAGCGTCTTTGTGGAAAATATTTTTGAAAACCGGTATAAGCATGCTGCCGAACTGGCGCGGTTAGGAGCTAAAATCAAGGTGGAGGGAAAAGTGGCCATTGTGGAGGGAATTGAGCAGCTGCTCAGTGCCCCAGTGAGAGCAACCGACCTGAGGGGCGGGGCAGCCGTGATAATCGGGGCGCTGAATGCTATCGGCAAAACCGAGGTAAGCGGGCTTGCTCACATCAGCAGGGGATATCAAAATCTGCATGAAACCTTGAACGAGCTGGGCGCGCAAATCCTTTTAGAAGATTAAAGCAAAGGAATTTCAAAGCAAAGCGTACATAGATGCAGGAGGAAGCCGTGAAAAGGAAATATCCCATGAAACCGACCGGAAAAAAGCGGAAAAAAACGGCCAAAACCGCCGGACATAAAAGCGCTGCTATGAATTATGAATCTTCAAAGCAGGAAAGAGCTTGGGAAAATTCAATAAAAGAGCGTCAGAATCAAACAAAAAGACAAAAGTCGAGGGTAATCAGCAATCCTTATGCGGTATCATCTAAATCGGGTGCAAAACCGGCTCCAAGAGGCACCGACTTATATTTTGAAAGTCCATCCTATCTGGAAAATGCCGATAAACAGCGGGAGTATATTAAAAAGCGCAACGCTATCCGGCATAAAAAAAAGCGAAAAAAAAGGATGATCGTCTTTTCGGCTTTTTTGGGGCTGCTGATTCTGGCAAGCAGCCTCACGGTGTGTATCACGCTGTTTTTCAATATTGACTCCATTGAGGTTAAGGGGGAAAGCAGATACTCGGATCAGGAGGTGCTTTCCCATATAGATCTGCAAATTGGGCAGAATATTTTCAACTTTAAAAAAGAGGAAATTGAGCAGCAGGTGCTTTCTGCCCTGCCGTATCTGGAGTCGGTTGCCCTGAAACGGAAGCTGCCGACCAGAGTCGTTGTGGAAGTGGAACCGGTACTGATTACCAATGCCATTTGGCTGGAAAACGAAGACCGTTATTTGCTGCTGAGCCAAAGCGGACGAGCTGTCGACGTTGCAGCAGAGGTGTCTGAGGAAATTCCCCGGGTCAAGGGGGTTGAGGTGGATTCCTATGAAATAGGGAAAAGGGTTGCCTATAAGACGGGTGAAAGCTCCCAGTCGATGATCGACATTGCTCAGGCAATGCAGAAATACGGTTTGACCGAGCTTTCCACCCTGGATGTATCAGATAAATACAGCCTGCGCATTATTTACAACAACCGTTTTATTATTGAGCTTGGATCTTCCTCCAACCTTGAGTATAAAGTCAAATTTGCCGCTACGATGATGGAAGACGAGGAAAAAAAGGGGAGCGCTTACGGCACGATTAATGTTTCAAACTGCGTGAGCGGAGTCGGGTCGTTTTTGGATAAGACATACAGCGAGTTTTTATATGAAGCCTATGGGGAAACGGACAATAGCGAACCGGTATCAAGCGAAGAACCGGGCTCTTCCGGGGAACCGGAAACGTCTTCTGAACCGGATACGGCAAATGAATAAAAGAAATTGCTAAAATCAGTAGACAAACCGTGAAATAAGCATTAAAATTAATAGTAGCGTAATTTTTGTTTTAATGATTCTAATTCAGTTTTTTCGTTAAACGAGGATGTTATTCATGGAACAGGGTGCGAAACGTTTATCAGCCAAAAATGTAAATAAACGGAAAAACGCCATACTAGTCAGTATCAGCATGGTTGTTTTTGTTCTGTGCTTTGTCAGCACTCTGCAGGTGAGAAGCGTTTACGCCAATTCAAAGGAAACTTCTCCTGAACTACAGAGAATAGAAGATCTGCAGCAGGCCTTAACACAGGAGCAGCAGAAAACGGTGGATCTCAGCAGCCAGCTGGAGCAGTATAAGTCCGAAATTCAGATTTTAAAGTCTTATGATGATAATGAGGTTCTGAAAATGCTGGACGACCAGCTGAAAAAAGCACAGCTGTTCGCCGGGCTTACGCAGGTAATCGGGAACGGCGTGGTGGTGACTCTCAATGATTCTTCCCTGGCGCTTTCTGAAAACGTGAATTCCAATAATTATATTGTGCACGACTATGATTTGCTCAGGGTCGTCAATATTCTTCTTAACGGCGGTGCAGAGGCTGTTTCCATAAACGGCGAGCGGGTTGTGGTAAACACTTCGATTTCCTGTGTGGGTACCGTTATTTTGGTAAATGACGTGCGTCTTGGTCCTCCCTATATCATTAAAGCCATTGGCGATCCTGAAATTTTGACGGCGAGCCTGAAGATTAAGGATGGCATTTATGAGATCCTGAAGAACTATATTCCGTTTACGATTGAAACGAAAACGGATATTGTAATCAGTCCGTATCAGGGTTCACAGGATTACAAATATGCTAAAACGGTAGGAGAGGGCGGCGAAACGAAATGAAGCTTTTACCTGTCGTGGCCGCTGTGCTGGGCGTTATTGCCGGCATCCTGTTTCCCAGCGTGATTCCGTCGGGCGTCAGCATTTATGTGGCCATTTCTATTTTAGCCGGATTTGATTCTCTTTTTGGCGGGATCAGCTCTTATATTGAACATAAATTCAGTATAGGAATTTTTATTACCGGCTTTACTTTCAATATTATGGTCGCTGTTTTTTTGACTTATATCGGCACGCTTTTGAATATTGACATCTATCTGGCGGTCATTGTGGTTTTCGGAACGCGGATGATTCAGAATCTCTCTAAAATTCGCAGGAATTTGTTGAATTTTGATAAAAAATCAGATAAAATATAACTATTAAAAATTGACATAAGGTGAATGTGCTTCTTAATCTTTTTTGATAATGCAATGTTTTCATAAATGTCTAAAATCTAGGAGGAAAGTTTCATGTCCATGAACTTTATGATTGATGATAATCAGGATCAGGTTGTATGCATAAAAGTAGTTGGAGTGGGCGGCGGCGGCGGTAATGCTGTAAACCGCATGGTGGATGCTAATTTAAAGAAAGTTGAGTTTATATCCATCAATACTGACCAGCAGGTGCTGAGAAATTCCAAGGCCTCCCAGAAAATAGTCATTGGTGAAAAGCTGACAAAGGGGCGGGGAGCAGGCGGCTCTCCCGAAAAGGGCCAGCGTGCTGCCGAGGAAAGCCGTGAAGAGATTGCCGCTGCATTAAGAGGCACCCAGATGGTATTTATCACTGCAGGCATGGGTGGCGGAACCGGTACGGGAGCTGCGCCCGTAGTGGCGGAAGTGGCCCGGGAGCTTGGTGTTCTGACGGTAGGAATTGTGACCAAGCCGTTTCTCTTTGAAGGAAGAAAGAGAATGGAACAGGCTGAGATGGGAATCGCTGCGCTCAGAGAAAACGTAGACGCCCTTTTGGTGATCCCCAACGAGCGGCTTAAAATGATCAGCGAACAGAAAATAACGCTCGCCAACGCTTTTGATGCGGCGGACGACGTTTTGCGGCAGGGGGTTCAGAGCATTTCTGATATTATTAACGTTTCCGGTCTGGTTAACCTGGATTTTGCTGATGTGACGGCCATTATGAAAGATGCCGGTTACGCTCATATGGGCGTGGGACGGGCTTCCGGCAAAGACAAGGCGGAGCAGGCTGCGGCTATTGCTATTTCCAGCCCGCTTCTGGAAACCTCCATCAATGGGGCCAAGGGTGTTATTATTAACATTACCTCGTCACCTGACATCGGTATGGATGAAGTGGATATTGCTTCCGCGAAAATCACCAAGGCGGCGCATCCAGATGCCAACATTATCTGGGGTGTTGCTTTTGATGAAAACATGGAGGATGAGATGCAGATTACAGTCATTGCCACCGGCTTTGACAGCGAAAACAACCGGGCTGATAATTCCATCACTAATCTGCTTGGTGAAATCAGTAAAAATACCACCAGCGGCGAAATCACTGATGACGATCTCGGCGATATTTTCCGGATTTTCAGTAATAAGCGTTGATTTGTAGTTTATACATAAAAGCAGGCAGAATCATATTCTACCTGCTTTTTTCTTTGATTTTAAACCGGAAGAAAATGAAATATGTTCAAATATGCCAATATCAAGCGATTAAAGTGTGTTACCACTGATTATATTGCAAAATGTATAAATATCTCTTGAAATCTTACTGTTTTGTGATATACTTATTGAGGTGACAGAATAGTCATAAAAACAGACCATACTAATATAGGAGGTGGCGTTATGAGTCCTGACCCTCACAGTCCAGGGTCTGACAATTTCATATTGAGGGCAAAAGGAACGCCGAGTTCATACTTTTGCCTTTAATTAGTAAAGGAGAAATGTGTGATGCTGAACTTCTATAAAACCGTCGAAAACAAGATGGTTCCTATTGACAGCATTCAGGATGGCTGCTGGATCAATGCGGTGGCTCCTACCGAAAAAGAAGTAACTTATTTAATCGAAAGCTTGGGCCTCGACCCCGATTTTGTGCGGGCCGCTTTGGATGAGGAGGAATCCTCCCGTATTGAAGTGGAAGAAAATCAGACGCTGGTCATCGTAGACGTTCCCATTTCCGAAAAGCAGGAAGGCACTCTGGTATACTCCACAATGCCTATGGGAATTATCAACAGCGGTAAGCAGGTTATTACCATCTGTCTGAAAGAAAATCCGGTGGTTACCGAATTGGAAAGCGGAATGGTACGTAATATTCAGACGCATTTAAGGACTCAGTTTGTGCTGAATATGCTGCTGCGTATGGCTGCAAAGTATCTGCAATGCTTAAAGCAGATTGATAAGATCAGCCACAGTGTGGAAAAGCAGCTTCATAAGTCCATGAAAAATAAAGAGCTGATTCAGTTACTGGGGCTGGAAAAGTCTCTGGTTTATTTTTCCACGTCGCTGAAGTCCAACGAGGTGACCATTGAAAAGCTGCTTCGCGGTCGTGCCATCAAACTGTATGAGGACGATCAGGACCTGCTGGAAGATGTTCTGGTTGAGGTCAAGCAGGCGATTGAAATGTCCAACATTTACTCCAGCATTCTTTCGGGAACCATGGATGCCTTTGCCTCCATCATTTCCAATAATTTGAACATTGTGATGAAGGTATTGGCTTCCATCACTATTATCATGTCGATTCCCTCGATTATTTCCAGTTTTTACGGTATGAATGTAAGCGATATCCCGCTGCCTGGCTTTTGGTTTCCCGTGGTGCTTTCGGTCGTATCTATGATTATCGCCGCGGCGGTTTTAATAAAGAAAAAATTATTATAAAACAGACGCAGGCGTTGATGCAATGCCTGCGATCTGTTTTTGACGGGATTTTCGCTTTTTATAAAAGCAAAGCATCTGCCTTAAGCGGAGGAAAATGATTTATGGCACAGTTTAAAACCAATGCGATGCGGATTCTGGATAAGGAAAAGATTCCTTATACGGTGCATACCTATGAAAGCGACGGGGGAGTTGTAGATGGCGTGACCGTAGCGTATAAAATCGGCCGGGATGAAAAGCAGGTTTTTAAGACCCTGGTTACCCGGGGAAGCAGCCGGGAATATTACGTATTTGTCATCCCCGTTGCCGAAACGTTGGATTTGAAAGCGGCCGCCCGGTCCGTTGGTGAAAAATCAGTTGAAATGATTAAAGTGGAAGACATCAACAAGGCGACCGGCTATATTCGCGGGGGATGTTCGCCTGTAGGAATGAAAAAGGAATATAAGACCGTACTGGACAAGTCCTGCCTAACTCTGTCCACGATAATTTGCAGTGCTGGAAAAATAGGCTGGCAAATAGAAACGGTGCCGGAAGAACTGATCGGTCTGATTCATGCCGCCACAGCGGATTTATGTGAAAAAAGTGAAAATATTTGACATTTTTATGGAATACTATGGAAAACTGTAAGAAAAAACTTGCATACCGGCTGTGTTTCCGCTAGAATAGCAGTAAGTATAGATGTTATAATCGGAAAATAAAGGAAAAGGGGCGGGTTTTAATGGAAATGCAAAAGGTGTTTAAGAAAACAGCCTTTGGAGGCTTTGCCAAACAGGATGTGTTAAACTACATAGATGAGCTGAATGAGCAGACTAAAAAAGCGGAAGAAAGTTTAAATCAGCAGATTAATGACTTAAAGGCGGCAAAGGAACGTCTGGAAGAGCAGGCCGCGGAGTTTAAGGCAACCCTTGGAGAGTTGGAAAATCAGCTTTCAAGTGAAAAACAGAAGGTAACCGCACAGACAAACAATATTTTCGAATTGAATGCAGAAATCGCACGGCAGAAAAAAGCCATTGAAAGCAGGGACCGTGAGATAGAGCTGCAGATGGAAAAAAGCAAACAGCTTGCCGCTCAGACCGAAGTCTTTGAACAGAACAAGAAAAAATATGACGAAGCCGCTGTCGTGATTGGGGATGCGGTGCTTCATGCGACCTCCCGTGCAGAGCATATTGTAAAAGAAGCAAACCAGAAGGCAGAAGAAATTACCTGTGGCGCCAAAAAGAACGCCGTGCAGATTTCCGATCAGATCGTTTCGGTGAAAAGCGATATTGACAGCCTGAAAGAGAATATCAAGTCGGTTACCGCAGCGCTGGAAGAGAAAATCAACGCAATTTATCAGGTGATAGAACAGACGCAAAATGGAATGAGCGTTTTGGATGAAGCAGAGATTCAAACGGAGAATCAACCGGCAGAACGGCTTGGTAGTCATGAAGAAAACGAGTTGTTTTTTCGTGCGGCCGCTGGCAGATAACACTGTTCCTGCCAACCAGAGCGGCGAACCGGAGAAGTCCTTGACGCATCAGGATATTCTGGCATTCAGAAAAGATTATATCGGTCATCTTGCGAAAAAAAACGACAGCTTTGCCGGCGGTGCTTTTGAAGAGGGACTGAAAAAAGAGTATTATGCTGATTTTTTGGATAGCTTTAAGAAATTGATCGGGAAGTGGTTGAAATAGCGGAATATTATTTAAATACCCGGGAACTGAAGCAGGATGCGCTTTCTCTGCAGGCAGGCGACCGTGTGTTCCTTTCCGGAACAGTTTATACCGCCAGGGATGCCGCGCATAAACGTTTTTTTGAATTGCTGGATAAGGGGGAGGGTCTGCCTGTTGACCTGCAGGATGCTGTGATTTATTACGCCGGGCCTACCCCCGCGCCGGTTCTCCCAAATGCCAAATCTCTTCTTGATTTAAATTTTTAAATATTCCGGTTAAAGTTTTATATTTGTAGGTTTTGTTTCCAATGAAAATATTGTGTCCTCTTTTAACCCATTGAATAAGATTTTGCCCGAATTCTTCCGGTAATTGTTCTGAATTGTAGTTCTCTATAAAAACCATATCTAAATTTTCAAGTTCTTCTTCATTCAGGCTGAGGTATTTGGTCAAATCAACTATTTCTATATCTTCCATGGGAATAAAATTT
>ENA-UOOK01001940-UOOK01001940.1-fermentation-metagenome-genome-assembly--contig:-NODE-1940-length-26359-cov-3.590557_pt1 | contig 26359 bp, 19 predicted proteins | sample MGYA00245777_ERZ724023 | MGnify/ENA primary metagenome ERZ724023 (study PRJEB28704, sample SAMN03018312) | fermentation metagenome | biome: anthropogenic terrestrial biome; feature: soil; material... | reverse complement strand
TTTTTTTTTCGGAATGCCTATACCGTTATCCTTTACCACCAACATAATTTCATCTTTTACTTTACGTATTATAATATATATCCGGCCATGCCTTTCTACCTTTTCAAGCCCATGTTTAACGGCATTTTCCACTATTGGCTGAAGCAAGAATTTCCGTAATCTGCGCAAGACGTCCTGATTTATTTTCAACAAAAATTGATAATTGCTGAATTTGCATCCTTATACCCCCTTCGATAATTTACATATATTATATAATTATATTTTTCTCTTATCAATGACACGTTTTGCTTTACCCTCTGAACGTGGAATTGATTTAGGTTCAAGGAGCCTTACTTTAGACGCAATATTTAGTGTAGACTGTAAAGTTGCGGAAATTTTGCGGCTTATTTTTTCAAGGTCGCGTACGGTATCAGAGAACATTTCTTCGTTCATTTCGACCTGTACTTCTAAAGTGTCCAAATTATTTATGCGGTCTATAACAAGCTGATAATTTGGAACCAAGCCCATGCTTAAAAGAACACTTTCAATCTGTGACGGGAACACGTTAATTCCCCTTATGATGAGCATATCGTCCGTTCTGCCGCGCGGTTTTTCCATACGGACAAACGTGCGCCCACATTCACATTGAGTGCGTATAAATCTTGTAATATCTTTAGTACGGTAACGCAAAAGCGGAAGCGCCTGTTTGCCTATACAGGTAAACACCAGTTCTCCGTATTCGCCGTCGGGAACTTTCTCACCTGTTTCAGGATTAATAATTTCGGGATAGAACATATCTTCATTAATATGCATACCATTTTGCATTTGACATTCGCTTGCAACGCCGGGGCCCGCAATTTCAGAAAGTCCGTAAATATCATAGGCTTTGATACACAAAAGTTCTTCTATCTGTTTTCTCATATTTTCAGTCCATGATTCAGCACCGAAAATACCGGCTCTCAATTTAAGGCTTTTGGGGTCGATTCCCATTTTTTGTATAGTTTCGCCAATATACATAGCATATGACGGAGTACAGCAGAGAATATTTGAACCGAAATCCTGCATAATAAGTACCTGCCGTTTTGTGTTTCCCGTTGAAACAGGAATCGCAGTAGCACCCAGTTTTTCAGCTCCGTAATGAATACCCATGCCTCCGGTAAAAAGTCCGTATCCATAAGATATGTGTATATAATCGGATTTTGTGCCGCCGGCAGAAGCTAAACAGCGTGCAACACAGCGCGACCAAACATCTATATCTTTTTTTGTATACCCGACTACGGTCTGTTTTCCTGTAGTTCCTGAAGAAGCATGCACTCTGACAAGTTCTTCTTTTGGAACGGCAAACATCCCAAATGGGTATGTATCACGCAAATCATTTTTATAAGTAAACGGTAATTTAGAGATATCGTCTATTGAGCGGATATCACCGGGTAAGAGTCCTATCTCGTCAAAGCGTTTTTTATAAAGCGGAACGTTGTTATAACAGCGCTCAACCATTTTTATAAGTTTTTGGGACTGAATATAACGTAGTACTTCTCGGGAAGCGCACTCAAATTCAGGCTCAAAATAATTTCCCTGCATTAATATTTCCTCCACATTATTAAATTTCCTTAGCACAATATCCAAGCTCAAAAGCTTTTAAGTTCATTTCAATAAATTTTTTGGGTACTGTGGATTTAATAGTATCAATCCAAACTTCTTTATCAGTTTCAAGGCGCTTTGCCATTGCCCCAATAAGTACAACATTTACAGCTTTAACCGAACCGGCTTGTTCAGCAAGTTTAAGCGCGTCAAATGCCACAATTTTTGCACCTTCAGATTTAACAGAGCCTATAATATCATTTGGATAAACAGCATTTCCTGTTATAACAGGCATAGGGTCAATTTGCTGTGTATTTACAATAACTGTTCCATCGGATTTAAGCCAAGGCAAAAATCTTGCGGCTTCAAGCGCTTCAAAAGCAAGAACAATATCCGCTTCGCCTTTTTCAATAATCGGCGAATAAACTTTATCTCCGTAACGAACATATGTAACAACCGAACCGCCTCGCTGGCTCATTCCGTGGACTTCCGAAACCTTAACGTCAACTCCCAGTCCGAGCATTGCACTTCCCAAAACTCGGCTTGCAAGCAAAGTACCCTGTCCGCCGACACCAACGATAATTACGCTTTTAACATTATTCATTTTACCGCCTCCTGTGTTGTAATCGCACCTTTCGCACAAAGACTTGTGCAAACACCACAGCCGACACATTGGGTGTAATCAATAGAGGCTTTCTTGTTTTTTACACTGATTGCCGGACAGCCTATAGATAAACAAGCCTTACAGCCAATACATTTTTCTGTATCCACTGTGAGCGATGGTTTATGCTTTACATATTTGAGCAAAGCACATGGACGGCGGCTGATAATTACGGACGGCCCGTCCGATTCAAGTTCTTCTTTAAGCACTTTTTGAACTTCTGCTAAATTATATGGGTCGCATACACGAACATTTTTAATTCCAACAGATTTACAAAGTGCCTCCAAATTAACCGCACTTGTCGGGTCGCCTTTAATTGTATAACCTGTCGTTGGGTTTTGTTGATGTCCGGTCATGCCGGTAATTGAGTTATCCAAAATTATTACAACCGAATTACTCTTATTGTAAGCAATATCAATAAGACTTGTAATGCCTGAATGAATAAAGGTTGAATCGCCTATTACGGCAACACTCTTCTTTTCGCCTTTTTCTCCGAGTGCTTTGTTATATCCGTGAAGTGCGGAAACAGATGCGCCCATGCAAATGCAAGTATCCATTGCGTTAAGCGGGGCAGAAGCGCCGAGAGTATAACAGCCGATATCTCCGCTTACAAAAACTTTTTCTTTTTTAAGAGCATAGAAAAGTCCTCTGTGCGGGCATCCGCAGCACATAACCGGCGGTCTTATCGGAACTTCTTCTTTTACCGACTTAACTTCAGGAATTTCATTAAGCATACATTTTCTTATTACATTCTGTGAAAACTCTCCGCATTTTGGGAATACGTCTTTTCCATATACTTTAATTCCGTTTTTCCTACAAAAAGTTTCAAAAACATCATCAAGTTCTTCAATTACATAAACTTTATCCACCATATTGGAAAACTTTTTAATTAGGTTTAAAGGAAGCGGATTAACCATACCGAGTTTTAGGTAAGAAACTTTAGAGCCCAAAGCCTCTTTTGCGTACTGGTAAACAGCTCCTGAACAAATAACTCCAATATTAGAATTATTGTCTTCTATTCTGTTAATTTCACAGCTTTCAGCCCATTTTGCAAGCTTTTCGGTTCTTTCCTCCACTACTATATGCTTAGGTTTCGCATTAGCAGGAAGCATAACCGTTTTCGCTGCATTTTTTTCGTATGGCTTTAGCTCAATTTCTTCTCTTTCGCAAAGTTCAACAATACTCCTCGAATGTGAAATTCTTGTTGTAAGACGCAGAATAGCGGGAGTATTGAACTTTTCTGATATTTCAAACGCAAGTTTTGCAAAATCCCTGCATTCCGAAGAATCGGAAGGCTCAAGCATAGGAACTTTTGCCGCAATTGCGTAATTTCGTGAATCTTGTTCATTTTGTGAAGAATGAAGTCCTGGGTCATCAGCTACGCCAAAAACCATACCTGCATTGACTCCTATGTACGACATTGTAAAAAGCGGGTCTGCGGCAACATTAAGGCCGACGTGTTTCATTGCGCAAAACGACCTTGCTCCGCCGATAGATGCTCCTGCCGCAACTTCTGCTGCAACCTTTTCGTTTGGAGCCCATTCGCAGTAAACCTCATCATATTTTGAAGCAGCTTCAGTTATTTCGGTGCTCGGTGTTCCGGGATAACTGGAAACCACCTTCCCTCCGGCTTCGTATATGCCGCGGGCAACCGCTTCATTTCCCAATAGCAATTCTTTCAAAAAGCTTCCTCCTTTACAGGCTTAAAAAGGGGGTTTTAATAATCTACCTTTTCCGGTTTATATTACGATACGGAAAATACCCTTTTATAATTAAAATTTTACCGCATCAGAACATACTGATGCGGTTAAACTTTATCCTGAAAAATATTTCATAAGCTTTTTTAATTTTAACTCATTTCATCTGCTTTTTCAACCATTTAAAGCAAATAACCATTAAAGTATTAAACTGCTTATTTTTATTAGAAAAATGCCGCGAAAAATACAGAGCCAAAGATAAGTACAGCACAAATAAGTGCAATCACACGAACAAACCATTTTGTATGATGCTGATACGGTTCCTGATTGCGATTACTCATTTTAATTTCCTCCTAATTATACACGTTTAAATTATTATATCAGAATTAATTAAATATTATAGTTAATTTTTATTAAAATTAGTTTTTCTTTTTTTATTTATTCCAAAAGAGCAAAAATTTTGTATTATATTAGCACTTTGTATATTAATATGCAATTATAAGTTAACTATAAAAATGGGGAAAAGTATTGATAAAAAGGCTAAAGATTGGAATAAAAGTCTTTCATACATATTTATGACATCTCTTAAATTTAAAACTCCTGCAGATGCAAAGCATTTTTACATTGAGGAATTATTGAAAAATTTATCCGATACTGTTAAAATACATATATAGTGTTATAATTATTTAATGCAGTTTGTGTGTAAATTTAAGTCTGCCAAAATAACGAGGTGAAATATGAATAGACAAAACCATGATTACAGAGATGATTTTTACTTAAGTTCAAAAAGGCCGAATTCAAAAAGAAGGAAGCATTATAACCCGGATGAAATAGACAGATACAATTACGTTGACCGCGACATTTACAGTTCAAGTTCGGACAAGCGCAGAAAAGGAAAGAAGCGGCGGAAGAAATGCGGACTTAAAAAAATATTAACTACAGCACTCTGCCTTATTCTGATAACATTTTTAGGTGTCTTCGCTTATGGGAAATATATGCTGTCCCGTTTAAACCGCTCCGAAAATATAGATACGTCAAAATATATTGAACAGCCAGCTGATGCACCTGCATGGGAAGTAATGTCAGATAAAAAAATAAATAATATTCTGTTAATCGGCACTGACAAAGGCGACGACGGTAACAGCAGCCGCAGCGATACAAGTATGCTTGTGTCTATCGACAAAGAAAATGAAACTGTACGGCTGGTTTCGTTTTTAAGGGATTTATATTTAGAAATACCTACAGTTGATTACAAAACCAAGTTCAACGTTGCATACGCAAAAGGCGGTGCGGCACTGACTATGCAGACAATCGAAAACAATTTCAGAGTTAATGTAGACAAATACATTTCCGTCGATTTTGAAAGTTTTGAACAAATAATTGATAAATTGGGCGGACTTGACATTAAAATGGATAAGAAGCTCTGCGATGAAGAAAACAAAAATATGGGAAGTAATTTAAAGCCCGGCGTAAACCACCTTAACGGAAAACTTACTGTCTACTATACACGTATCCGTAATACAGACAGCGATTTCGGCAGAACGGGACGTCAGCGTGAAGTAATTGAACTAATAATACAAAAGATTAAAAAAATGAATCCTGTTCAAATTAATTCAATGATGAATGAATGTTTTCCTCTGATAAAAACCAATCTAACTGATTCGGAATTCATGTATTTAGCTTCAATAGCAGGAACTGTTTCTAAATACGACATTGAAACAATGCATATTCCCAATCTTAACACTTATAAGGAAAAACGCGTTAAAGGTATCGGCGCCGTTCTCGACCTTGATTTACCGAAAAACTGTGAAATGTTAAGAGAATTTCTTTACGGCAAAAACAACAAACAGTAATTCTTCGCTTTCTTTATCATTAAATTAGACGGTTTCCGCTCTGTAAGTCACGTTACAGAGCGGATTTCTTGTTTTTTTAACAATTGCTTTGATAAATTAATATTTAATACCTACCCCTAACCCCTCCCATTTAGCCTACTTATTTAAATAATCAGCCGTATTAAATGGGAGGTGGCAGGGAGTGAGAACCCCAATATTTAATATAGAGCGGATTTCTTTTGTTTATTTATTTTATGTTTCCAATTTTTATTAATAAATGGTATAATAATATAATTAAATATTTTTTCGGAAATTACATTCTCTTGGAGGTCAAAATATGGATAAAAAAACATTCTACATTACAACGCCTATTTACTACCCATCGGGTAAAGCACACATTGGCCACAGCTATTGCACAGTTGCAAGCGACGCTATTGCGCGTTACAAACGAATGCAGGGTTATGATGTAATGTTTCTGACCGGAACAGACGAGCACGGTCAAAAAATTGAAATAAACGCCGAAAAAGCGGGAGTCACACCTAAAGAATATGTTGATAAAATTGTAGCCGGTTTTCAGGATTTATGGAAACTGTTAAATATATCAAACGACCGCTTTATCAGAACAACTGACGATTACCACGTAAAAGCAGTTCAAAAAATATTCAGAACACTTCACGATAAGGGCGAAATTTATAAAGGTCAATATAAGGGCTGGTACTGCACCCCGTGTGAATCTTTCTGGACAGAAACCCAGCTTAAAGACGGAAAATGCCCTGACTGCGGCAGAGAAGTTAAAATGGCAAACGAAGAAGCATATTTCTTCCGCCTGTCAAAATATGCGGACAGGCTTTTAAAGCTTTATGAAGACCAGCCTGATTTCATTCAGCCTGAAAGCCGTAAAAATGAAATGATTAATTTCATTAAACAGGGACTTGACGATTTGTGTGTTTCCCGTACAAGCTTTACTTGGGGCATACCGGTTGATTTTGACCCTAAACACGTAGTTTATGTTTGGCTTGACGCTTTAACAAACTATATTACGGCTTTGGGTTACGGTTCAGACGATGATTCTGATTATAAAAAATACTGGCCTGCGGATGTACATTTCGTAGGTAAAGAAATAGTCCGTTTCCATACTATCATTTGGCCTGCAATGCTTATGGCGCTTGATTTACCTCTTCCTAAACAAGTTTACGGCCACGGATGGCTTCTTTTCGGCGACGGAAGTAAAATGAGCAAATCAAAAGGAAATGTTGTCGACCCTGTTATTCTGTGCAGCCGCTACGGTGTTGACACAATACGTTATTTCCTTCTGCGTGAAATTCCATTCGGAGCTGACGGCGTATTTACAAATGAAGCACTTATAAACCGCATCAATTCTGACCTTGCAAATGACCTTGGAAATCTTCTTTCAAGAACAACCGCAATGGCAGAAAAATATTTTGACGGTATTATTCCGCAGGAAAAAGAAAGTGCGCCTATCGACGATGAACTTATAAACATGGCGCTTGAACTCCGTTCAAAATGTGACAAATCCATTGAAGGATATCAGTTCAGCAATGCTCTTACAGAAATTTGGAAATTAATCGCACGTACGAATAAATATATTGACGAAACCATGCCTTGGGCTCTTGGAAAAGACGAATCCAAACGCGCACGTCTTGCGGCTGTTATTTACAACCTCTGCGAAAGCCTTAGAATTGTTTCAATTCTTATTACTCCGTTTATTCCCGAAACAGCTCCTAAAATTCAAAAACAAATAGGTGCAAAGGCTGATGTATTAACTTATGATGCCGCAGCAAAATGGGGACTTCTCCCTTCCGATGCAGTTATTAAAAAAGGAGAAACACTCTTTCCGAGAATTGACGTTGACAAGGAAATTGAAGAGCTTAATAAGCTTATTCCAAACCCTATGACTGAAAATACCGAAGCAGATAATAAAGGCACTGAAAAGAAACAAATTGAAGGACTGGCACAAATAGGGATAGATGACTTTTCTAAAGTTGAACTGCGTGTCGTAAAAGTCTTAAATTGTGAAAAAGTTAAACGTTCAAAGAAGCTTTTGAAATTCACTGTAGACGACGGTGAGGGCGAAAGAACAGTTGTTTCAGGCATAGCTCAGTGGTACAAGCCTGAAGACTTAATCGGGCACAACGTTATATTGGTTGCAAACCTTAAACCCGCAAAACTTTGCGGAGTTGAAAGTCAGGGAATGATACTTTCCGCTGACGCAGGCGAAGACGTTAAAGTTATTTTTGTTGATGGTGTTCCTGCAGGGAGCGGTATTCATTAATGGAAACATTAAGAAATATATTTGACACTCATGCACATTACAGCGACGAAGCTTTTAACGGCGACCGCGACGAATTTTTGTCAGAACTGCCAAAGCACGGTATTTGTAATGTAATCAACTGCGGCGATGACTTAAAGTCATCTGATTTTTCCGTTAAACTTGCCGCCAAATATCCTTATATTTATGCCGCAATAGGTATACACCCGGAGTGTGCCAATGATATTCCTCAAAACTATATTAAGCAACTTGAAGCTTTAATTACAAAAGAAAAAGTCGTTGCAGTCGGTGAAATAGGGCTTGATTATCACTTTAAAGAAAACGCACCTAAAGATATTCAAAAGGCTGTATTTGAAAATCAAATACAGCTTGCATTAAAATATAATCTGCCCATAATAGTTCACGACCGCGACGCACACGGTGACACAATGGATATTTTAAGAAAATATAAGCCTAAAGGTGTTGTTCACTGTTTCTCCGGAAGCGTTGAAATGGCAAGGGAATGCATAAAGCTCGGAATGTATATCGGTATCGGCGGAGCGGTTACATTTAAAAACGCCCGAGTGCCTGTGGAAGTTGCAAAAGATATCCCACTTGAACGTATGCTTATGGAAACAGACTGTCCTTATATGTCACCTGTACCGTTTAGGGGAAAACGCAACAATTCTAAACTTATAGCATATTCTGCCGCTAAGATTGCGGAGATACGCGGTACTACAATAAAAGAAATTTTAGAAACTTCGCGCAAAAATGCAGAAACACTTTTTAACATCAATAATTAACATTAAGGGAAGCTTTTCCGCTTCCCTCTTTTTTATGACTGTCAACACTTCATATTTGTGCAGTAGAATAATTTATTATAATAACCGTTAAACGGAGAATACGGAACGAATTAATAGGATTATTCCTTAAATATGCTTGTTCAAAACTGTAAAATAGCATCGGACAACACCAAATCAAAAGGGGCGGTTTAAACCGCTCCTTTTGCTTGTAATGAATTAAAAATCATAGAAAAAGTTATCGCTTATGTATTTATGATGTGTTTAGCATAGTCAGAGTCCTCCTTTTTAACAAAAATCTTATAATAATCTCTTATAGGCGGTCCTCCTCTTGACAATGCGGCTGTTCTGCCGTCTAAATTATTCATCGAAAGTCTAATGGAATTATTCTGAATTTTTGTTTTAAAGCTGACACCTGCCTCTCTTAGTAAGTTCTGTTTTTTTAAGAACTCTTCAAAATCTATACTTAAATATATCTGTTCCCATCCAAAATTAAACATCTTATAACACTCATTTCATTCTCTGCTATATCTATACTACCATTTAATTTCTAAATTAGAATACTATAATTGTTAATTTTTTATTACTTTTAATACTAAAGCTGTAATATCATCATCATGTCCGTCAGAGCGACGTGCAATAGCCTGTTTTACAATTTCCTCTGCCAGTTCTTGGGGAACTTGTCCATTCCATTTTTCAATCATATCGCAAATCCATTCACTTCCTGCAGCGAGCGCACCGTCCGACAGCATTATAAGTAAGTCACTTTCGGAAATATTTTCAGTGGATTTTGTAAAGTTAATATCGTTTAATATACCAATAGGTAAACTCGGTGCATCAACTATATATGCATTCCCTGAACGCCTTACAATACTTATGGGCGCACCTGCTTTCATAAACTCAATATTACCGTTAAACAAGTCAAGAGCCGCAATATCCATTGTAGCAAGAGATTCGTCACCGGATTTTGCCAAAAGTGCTGAATTTACAATTTTTAAAGCGGCGTCAAAGCCTATTCCTGCCTTTATAAGGCGAGACATTATACCGCTTGCCATTGCACCGTCCACTGCAGCTCTGCCGCCTGTACCCATACCATCGCTTATAATTGCTATCTGTCTGCCGTTTCCGTCAATAAAACATTCATAGCTGTCACCGCAAAGGGTACTATTACCACAGCAATGCTGAGAACTGCCCGTCTGTACCCTGTAAAGCGCACGTTCACAAATTTGCAGACGGCATTTTCCTTTTACTGTACTTATGCACGGCTGTTGAAAATTCCTTCCGCATACCTTCGAAATTTCCTCGGTAAGCTGTCCTTTATTAAGGCGCGAACACTCAATCTGTGAAGCTATAATTTCAATCGACATTCGTTCAAATCTGTCTGTTTTACAGCTGACATCAATCGGCAGTATACCCGCACTTCTCAAAACTTCGCTGACTTTTTGTGAAGCGTTGAAATCAAACTGCTCGTAAAGTTCTAATTCGGATGCCATATCCTCAAGCATATTACTTGTTGTTATAAATTGGTCTGCTACAATGTCTCTCACCTGCTGTGCTCTGCTTTCAGCTGCATTTTTCATCACATATTCGCTATAATGTTTATTTACGCTGTCTATCATAAACGGAAGTCTGCTGCAGTGGGACAAAAACGGCTCGTGTATGTCACTTCGCTCTATATTACCCTTACTTCGCAGTTTTTCCGTCATATCATTAAATGCATCCATACTTTCATTATAACTGCGTTCCCAACAGTACACCTTTAATCCGCAGTTACAGCAAACTTCATCGGTAGCTTTTTTATAAACACCGTTGATATCCGGAGCAAGAGTCTCATATAACTTTTTTGATACTTCTTCAACTGATTCCGAAACACTTCCGAGAGCTTTCGCCGCATAGTCAAGTTTTGTAATTACACTTCGGCGTAAGCCGTCCGAGCGGGTTGTATCGTCGGCTGACTGAGAAAAAACTCCAATAAGAGAAGTTCCGATTTTTTGAGGAAGTAACATATAAAGTATCGTCGCCGCCATGACTTCATAAAGCCCGCCAATTACCGCTTCTTGATTACCTACTTGAAGCGACGCAACTGCATTTGAGATTATAAATGCAATCACAGAAGCTAAGCGTCCGGCTGGAGAAAACACTCCTGCCATCATTCCTCCGAGAGCGTATGCCCCGGAAAGATAGTTTAAGCCCGCCGTTGAAAGACTGAAAACTATTCCGGCCGCAATACCCGCAACGCTTCCGCCTGCAACACCACCGTAATGTGCCGTATAGAGTATAGCAATTATTGCAATTACACGTCCCAAAGAAATCGGGCCTATCGACAAACTCGAAAGCGACAGAAGTACAATACCAAACGAAAGAGACGCACAGGCAATTTCCTGAGCGTTCATTGTGCTTATACTTCTTTTTGAATTTATAAACTTCGTTGTCCTTGCAAAAAAGTATGCAGCACCGCCCGCAAGAAGGGCTTCAGCTATGTACATTGCAACTGTAACTCCATTTGAGCCGTTTACAAACACAATCGCCATACCCGTTGCCAAAACAGGCATAAAAGACGCCAAAGGTGCAAACGCAGGGTGCATTTTTAGCTTAGCTAAATCGTTTAATGTCCAGCGAATTGCGGCAGCAGCCAAAACCGCCGCTATGTAATGCACAGGAACAACCGCAGAACTCGGAAGGAGATACCCCGCGGCACTGCCTAAGACCGTACTAAACAGCGCCGAGTATGGGAATGCCGCCACAGCCGCTACACCGAACGGAGCATATTTTCCGAACACAAGCCCCCTTGCACAAAGTAATGCAACCGTAAAATATATAAGCTGTCTTGCCGCAGCTTTGGTTGGTTCTAAAGCAGCCGTTGTAAAACTTACACGTTCTGCCTTTGTTTTTAACATCCTCATCACCGCCATACAATATTTGGTAACTTGTCCACTTATTTCTAAATTACATTATACAATACGTATATGTATAGACTTGTCATAACACGCTGTAATATTTTGGGTTTTTATATCATAAAATACGCAATTTATAAATTTGTACGGATTTTTATAGTCATATACCGTAATATGTGGTAAAATAAAATTTAACATTAATTAGAGGGTGACAATATATGGAGTATAAATTTTCGGACAGAGTCCAAAAACTAAAGCCATCTGCGATAAGGGAAATATTTAAATATGCGGCTGACCCAAGTGTCGTTTCACTTTCTGCGGGAAACCCCGCACCGGAAGCATTTCCTGTAGAAGAAATTACAGAAATATCCGGTAAAGTCTTTAAAGAACGTCCTATAGATGCACTTCAATACAGCGTAACTGAAGGCTATTCTCCTTTACGTGAACAAGTTAAAACATATATGAAAAAGAATCACAATGTAGGGCGTGATTTTGATAATATACTTATTACAAGCGGCGCACAGCAAGTTATGGATTTAGCGTCAAAGTCCCTTTTAAACGAGGGTGACGTGGTAATTTGCGAAACACCGAGTTTTATTGGTTCTTTAAACACTTTCCGTTCTTACAATGCACGTCTGCGCGGTGTTCCAATGGAAAGCGACGGAATGAATATGGAAGAACTTGAAGTTGCGCTTAAAGAAGAACCTCGAGCCAAATTCATATATACTATACCGAATTTCCAAAACCCTTCCGGTATAACTATGAGTTGGGAAAAACGTAAAAGGCTTTATGCTTTGGCAAAAAAATACGGTGTTCTGATTTTAGAGGACAACCCGTACGGAGATTTACGTTTCTACGGTGAACATATAGAAGCTGTTAAGTCACTGGACGAAGACGGAATTGTAATTTATGCGGGAACGTTTTCAAAAGTTATCTCTCCGGGAATGCGTGTCGGATACGCTATTGCTCCGCAAGCACTGCTCCAAAAAATGATAGTCTGCAAACAAGGCGAAGATGTCCACACAAATATTTGGTCACAGATTATCTGCAGTGAGTTTCTTAAAAATTACGATTTTAGTTCACATCTTCAAAAGCTTAAAGAAATATACCTTAAAAAATCCGCCATTGCTACAGGTGCTTTGGATAAATATTTGGCACCGGAAATTACTTATAACCCAATTAAGGGCGGACTGTTTTTATGGTGTACTCTGCCGGACAATATTGATATGACAGACTTCTGTAAGCAAGCGGTTTTGCGCAAAGTATGCGTAGTTCCCGGGAATGCGTTTTTAACTGATGAAAATGACCCCTGCCAGTCATTCAGAATTAACTTTTCAACTCCGACAGACCAACAGCTTTTAAAGGGAATTCAAATTTTAGGCAGCCTTGCCGATGATATTATAAGGAAGTAACATGGAGGCACTTTAAAAATGGAAACAAATCAAAATGAGCGTAAAAAAGTAATATTCAGTGCTATTCAGCCAAGCGGTACTATAACACTCGGAAATTATTTGGGTGCTCTAAAAAATTGGATAGATTTACAGGATGATTATGATTGCATTTTTGCTTTGGCAGATTTGCACGCAATTACCGTGCGTCAAGTTCCAGCAAATTTCCGCCACAACACACTTGAAGCATACGCGCTTTTGCTTGCCTGCGGCATAGACCCTAAAAAAAGCCCATTCTTCATTCAAAGCCAAGTTCCGACTCATGCTCAGCTTGCATGGGTACTTAACTGCTACACACAGTTCGGAGAACTTCAAAGAATGACACAATTTAAAGACAAATCTGCAAAACACGCTGATAATGTAAACGCAGGACTGTTTACTTATCCAAGCCTTATGGCAGCTGATATTCTTTTATACCAAGCTGATTTAGTGCCCGTCGGTTCGGACCAAAAACAGCACATGGAATTAACAAGAAATATTGCGGAACGTTTTAATGGAATTTACGGCTCTGTATTTAAAGTACCAGATGCATATATTCCGAAAAAAGGCGCACGCATCATGTCACTTCAGGACCCGTCAAGAAAGATGAGTAAATCCGATGAAAATGCGAACGGTTATGTAGCGGTTCTTGATAAGCCCGAAGTAATCATGAAAAAGTTTAAGCGCGCAATAACAGACAATGACGCCTGTGTCAGATACGCCGAAGGAAAAGACGGTATTAACAATTTAATGGGCATTTACTCCTGCGTAACCGGTAAATCATTTGAACAAATTGAAAAGGACTTTGACGGTAAAGGATATGGCGACTTTAAAACCGCTGTAGGTGAAGCCGTTGCAGAGCATTTGCGTCCTATTCAGGAACGTTATAACGAATATATTAAAAATAAAGATTATCTTGAAAAGTGTTACACTCAAGGAGCCGAAACAGCATATAGAATTTCTGTACGAACACTTACCAAAGCAATGAAAAAAGTAGGCTTTGTTCCAAGAGCGCATAATTAATATATTCTGAATATTATATAAAAGCCGACTAACTAATATTATTAATTGCCAGATTTTCACACACAAAAAGGCCGAAACGTTAAAATGCGTTTCGACCTTTTTGTTATTTTCGTAATTTAGTTGTCAGAATTGCAAATATAGTTTAGTTCTTCCGTTTCCTTACCGTCTTTATAATAAATACGGGGCACTCTTTTTGAAATCATACTGACTATTTCATAGTTAATAGTATTATTATATAATGCAATTTCGTCCGCTGTAATTGCAGCATCGCCGTCCCTGCCAATCAGAGTAACAGTATCCCCCGATTTAACATCATGGACTGAGCTAACATTCACCATAAGCTGATCCATACATATGCGTCCTATAATCTTTGCCTTTTTACCGTGAATAAGTACAGTTCCGCGAATATATGTGTGCCTTGGGTATCCGTCGGCATAGCCAATCGGTACAGTGGCAATTTTCATAGTTTTCTTTGATATATATTTTCTGCCGTAACTAATACTTGTCTGCGGCTCTACTGTTTTAACCTGTGAAACTATACTTTTAAGTTCCATAGCGGGCATTAGCTCTGTTTCATTTTTCAGTTTATCGGACGGGTTAAGACCGTACAGTACTATTCCCGGGCGCACCATATCAAGCTGTATTTGAGGATAGTCGAAAATTGATGCTGAATTTGCACAGTGCCTTATTTTAAAAGTTATACCGCGCTTATTTAAAAGTTCAATGCCTTTCATAAAGCTGTCAAACTGCATTAAAGTATATGCGCGGCCGTCGTTACCCTCGTCAGCCACAGAAAAATGAGTAAATATTCCCTCTGTATCAAGGGACGGAAGTTTATATGTTTTTTCAATTTCATCAATAGAACTTACATCTCGAATAGGATTTTGGAACAGGAATCCTATTCTGCTCATTCCCGTATCAAGCTTAATGTGGATACGGACGTTAACTCCTGCTTTACAGGCCTCATTAGAAAGTTCCTCACCGTATTCATATGAAAATACAGCCTGCGTAATATTTAGTCTGCTTAGTTCTTTTGCACAACATGGAGGGGTATATCCTAAAATCAAAATTGGTTTTTCAATTCCCGCATTTCTCAGCTGAATACCTTCCTCCAAATTTGAAACAGCAAAATAATCAGCACCTAATTTTTCGTATTCTTTTGCTATCCTTACTGCGCCGTGACCATAAGCATCCGCCTTAATAACACAGCAAACAAGAGTCTTCGGTTCTAAATGTTCTTTTATGATATTAAAGTTATAATCTATGGCGTCAAGATTAATTTGAACCCATGTTCTTTTAAAAAAATCACACATTTATTATTTCACCTAAATTTATTTGAAGTACTTTACACCTGATTCAAAAATCTTCTGATCCTTTTCCCCCGGAACATTAATATAAAGATTTTCGCCCTTGCGTTCAGAGTGTGCCATTTTACCTAAAATACGTCCGTCAGGACTTGTTATTCCTTCCACAGCGCATACAGAACCGTTCGGATTCCATTCAATGCTTCCGTCGGGAGTTCCGCTCGGAGTGGTGTACTGAGTTGCAATTTGCCCGTTTTCAATTAGCTTCTTTATAACTTCATCACTTGCAACAAATCTGCCTTCACCGTGAGATACCGGAACAGCAAACACATCGCCTGCGTTTACGCCGTTAAACCATGGTGATTTTACTGAAGTTACTCTTGTATATACCATACGGGAAACGTGTCTGCCGAGAGTATTAAATGTAAGAGTCGGCGCATTTTCACTCGGTTTAATAATTTCACCGTAAGGTACAAGCCCTAATTTTATCAGCGCCTGAAAACCGTTGCAAATGCCAAGCATAAGTCCATCACGATTTTCAAGTAAATCTTTTACAGCATCTGCAATCTTAGGGTTTCTGAAAGTTGTCGCAATGAACTTTCCAGAACCGTCCGGTTCATCACCGCCGGAAAAACCTCCCGGAATCATAATAATCTGTGATTGGCGGATTAATTTTTCCATTTGACTAATTGTGTCTTCAATGTCAGAAGAAGTTAAATTGCGTACAACAAGAATATTCGCTTCTGCCCCTGCTTTTTCAAAAGCACGTGCTGTATCGTATTCGCAGTTTGTTCCCGGGAAAACAGGAATAAACACGCGCGGCTTTGCCGCTTTTATTGCAGGTACTTTGTTATATCTTTCGTTATAAAGCTTAATATCATTAGTAACAGGAACTTCCTTAGCGTTTATTGGAAATGTTTTTTCAAGAGTTTTGCACCATACCGAAATAAGGTTATCTATTTCAAGTTTATCGTTTCCGAGGACAATCTTTGGTTCATTTATAATTTTACCCAGCGTAACCGGTTCTAAGCTGTCGTTAATTTTAATTGAATTATCTTTAAGTTCAATAACCAATGAACCGGAAATCGGAGCAAATAGAATTTTTTTATCTAACACTTCATTATTAAATTCAAATCCTAACTTGTTTCCGAAGCACATTTTTGCAATACACGCCGCTGTGCCGCCTTCTTTAACTACAGAAGCCGAAACAACATTGTTTTTTTCAATCATACTAAATATGGTTTTATAGTATTCTTTAAGTTTTACCCAATCGGGCAAAAGTGTGTGTTTATTTTCAGGCAATGGCAGTAATACAACTTTTGAACCCGCATTTTTAAACGCCGCAGAAATTGTTTTACTTGCTTTAGTCATAGTAACCGCAAAACTTACAAGAGTAGGAGGAACATCGAGTTTTTCAAAAGTCCCGCTCATGCTGTCTTTGCCGCCTATTGCGGGAATGCCCAGTCCGATTTGTGCGCTTAATGCGCCCAATAATGCAGCTGTGGGTTTGCCCCATCTTTTCGGGTCCGCATTTAGTCTTTCAAAATATTCTTGGAAAGTAAGTCTTGCTTTAAGCGGATTTGCACCGACAGCGGCAAGTTTGGAAAGACTTTCAACAACTGCATATGCCGCACCGTGGAACGGGCTGAAACGAGAAATTCCCGGAATATATCCGTAAGACATAGCCGTAGCATCATCTGTTTCACCTTTTAGAACAGGAATTTTTGCAACCATTGCATCTTCCGGCGTTAATTGATATTTTCCCGCAAACGGCATAAGCACTGTTCCTGCACCGATACTTGCGTCAAAGCGCTCTGAAAGGCCTTTTTGTGAACATACTTCAAGCCGTGAAAGGTTATCTTTAAAAGCTTCCTTTAAAGGCTTGTCTTTTAAATTCTGAGGTATTGCGTTTCTGTAATATTTATTTGTGTCTACCGCTTCGATAGTTACATCATTCTTCTGTGTAACACCGTTTGTATCCAAAAATGCGCGGCTTATATCGACAATAGTGTCGTCACGCCACTTCATGCTCAGACGCGGTTCTTTTGTAACTACAGCAACAACCTGTGCATTAAGATTTTCTTCATTTGAAGCTTTGATGAATTTATCAACATCTTTAGGTGAAAGAACTACTGCCATTCTTTCCTGTGATTCCGAAATAGCAAGTTCTGTTCCGTCGAGTCCTTCGTACTTTTTAGGTACTTTGTTTAAATCTATTGTAAGTCCGTCGGCAAGCTCGCCTATAGCAACGCAAACTCCGCCAGCACCGAAATCGTTACAGCGCTTAATTAATTTTGAAACTTGAGGATTTCTTAAAAGTCTTTGGATTTTACGCTCTGTCGGCGGATTTCCTTTTTGTACTTCCGCACCGCAGACTTCAATTGACTGCTCGGTATGCGCCTTGCTTGAACCTGTAGCACCGCCGCATCCGTCACGGCCTGTGCTTCCGCCCAAAAGGACAATAATATCGCCCTCTTGCGGTACAAATCTGACTACATTTTCTTTTGGTGACGCACCGATTACCGCGCCGATTTCCATGCGTTTTGCAACATAACCCTTATCGTAAAGTTCAGTAACCTGTCCCGTTGCAAGACCTATTTGGTTTCCGTAGGAACTGTAGCCTTGTGCCGCTCCTGTTGTAATTTTACGGGTTGGAAGTTTAGCGTGAATTGTTTCTTCAAACGGTACGCGCGGGTCACCCGAACCAGTTACACGCATTGCCTGGTAAACATAGGCTCTTCCGGAAAGCGGGTCGCGGATAGCTCCGCCCAAACAAGTTGCCGCTCCGCCGAATGGTTCAATTTCTGTAGGGTGGTTATGCGTTTCATTTTTAAACTGTACGAGCCATTTCTGTTCTTTACCGTCGATTGTAACAGGAACTTCTATTGAACACGCATTAATTTCCTCACTTAAGTCAAGGTCGGGTATTTGTCCCCTTTTACGCAGAAGTTTCATTCCGATAACAGCCATATCCATTAAAGAAACAGGACGGTCTGTTTTGCCGTAAACTTCTTGTCTGACATCATAATACGCTTTTAACGCATCTTCAATTGCACCGCTTACAGCCGACTGTTCAATTTTAATATTTTGAAGTTCAGTTGAAAAAGTTGTGTGACGGCAGTGGTCACTCCAATAAGTATCAATTACACGCAGTTCAGTAACACTTGGGTCGCGCTTTTCGTCATTTTTAAAATAATCACGACAAAAAAGCAAATCTTCAAAGCTCATAGCAAAACCCATTGAACTGTAGTATTCTTTAAGCTCTTTTTCGCTCCAGCCGATAAAACCCGCAACACGTGCGACATTCTGCGGCATATCAGACTTAATATCGAGAGTTTCCGGTTTTTCTAAAGAAGCAAGGCGGCTTTCTACAGGGTTCACCATGTAGCTCTTTATTTTATTAAGTTCATTTTCGGTTAAGCTTCCTTTTACCGCAACAACTCGCGCAGTTATAACTTTAGGGCGCTCCCCTTGAGTTAAAAGCTGAATGCACTGTGCGGCAGAATCTGCGCGCTGGTCATATTGTCCGGGCAGATACTCCATCGCAAAGGCAGTATATCCGTCAGGCAAAGGATAATTTTCGTCATAAAGGGCGTCGACATTCGGCTCTGAAAAAATTGTATATTCCGCAGCGGCAAATTCTTTCTTAGAGAGACCGGAAACATCATACCGATTGATAAGTTTTAAGTCTTCGATTGCATTTAAGCCTAAATTTTCAATAAGGTCCGTTTTGATGTGCTGTGCTTCAACATCAAAGCCGGGTTTCTTTTCCACAAATACTCTGATTACTTCAGACATATTTCCCCCGTTCCGCCGCCTTAAAAGCAGCCTTTTTTCATAATATGATTTAATAGTATCACAATTATACAGCTTTATAAAGGGTGTATTAAAACATTGACATTTTGTATAAAATTTTGTGATATTATAATGGAAAAACCGGCGGTACATCTCTGCCGCCGGTTGTTTTACCTCTATTTAATTTTTCTGCACTCCATGTAGAAACGTTTGTCGCATGCGTGTCCCATTGAGAAAGTTTTTCTGGGCAGAGCTCCGTCGATTGCAACAGTTTCAAAAAGACTGCTTTTTTCCATATTAGGCAGTAAAAATCCTACTGATGATTTGTTTTCACTGCAAAGATTTAAAACAACATCATCACCGTGAATATAGTCCGTTCTTCCTCCGATATTTTGGAGTTTTTCATCCAGAAATTTCTGTAAAGTGCCGACTTCCAAATTTGAGGGAGGATTTTTAATCCAAATATCTTTCTTTTCTGTTCCTATAATATAAGTTATTTTATGTCCGTCACACGGTGTTTCCGAAACATCATAGTATTTATAAAGTTCATCAATCAATTTCTGCGGTTTTGTATCGAATACAACACGGTGTATAGGTTCAAACTGCAGTGAGTCATCGTAAAGGTTAACTACTTCTACAAGTGCCCAGCGCGCAGGGTGGTTTGCGGCTTCTTCCTTTGACATTGTCTTTTTAAGTTCTTCATAACACGCTTTAGCTGTCGCAAGTGAATGGTTGCCGTCACCTACAGCAAAAAGCAGATTATCCCTTACAGGAAGATTGTCCAAAGCATTTTCAAGTTTTTCTGCTGCAGATTTATTTAGGCTGAAGCCGCGGATACTTCCGCTTGCCTGCATTAATTCGCCTTCATATTCAAGAGTTAAATCTTTAGTGTCGATTTTTTCAATTACACTGCGCTGTTTATCGTCAATTAAAATCATAATATGGGGCAGCTCCAAAGAAGCTCCGCGGCGAATTTTAACACGGGGTGGTATTCTTTCAAGTACCGTTCCCTCGGTAGCGCGGATAGGTGTTTTACTGCCTGCTTCATAGCAGTATTGCTCCAAGTCAAGCGCCATCATTACACCTCGGCGAATTTTTCCGTCCGACAATGTTCGTTCAACATAAATGTATGTATTTTTTAATTCACGAAAAACACCGCTCGATAAATATTCTTCCATCTTTGAGTTGATTTTAGAAACATACTTTTCGGGGTTCGTTTTTTCAAGGTAACATTCGGGATAAATCAAATTGTACGCCGAAGGATAATTTCCCGCTGTTTTTTCCACTTTTCTCCAATACTCTGGCTGTGAAGTGTACTGGTCGCATGCAACAGCACACCAGTTTTCTACAGGAATGTTTTTCGGCAGTAAAATATCCGCCGCTTTAAAATATGGGTGCTTCATCTTTTCCAATTCTCCTGTTCTTTAACAAAGTCATTAGTAATAAAATAATACCACATAAACTGCTGCAGTTGCAACTGTTTCAGGCCTTTACATGAACTCTGTTAAGCAGATAGCTTATAAAGAATATAAAAGCTGCAACCAGAACTATTGTACCGCTTGCGGCTGTACCCATATAATAAGATATTATTAATCCGCTTATTCCCGAAAATATAGAAATTAAAATTGACAGTACATGATATGAGCGCATATTTTTTGCAAGATTTCTTGCTGCTGCGGCAGGAAGTACTAAAAGGGAGTTTATAATAAGAACTCCCACCCATTTAATTGAAACTGTAACAATTACCGCTACTATAATTACAAATACTTTCTTTACAATATTTACTTTTATACCCTTACTTACCGCCAAATTCTCATTAATACTTGTAATTAGAAGCTTATTAAAAAATAAAATCCATATTATAACAACAGCAATTAAAATGAAGAAAAGAGTTTTTATTTCGTTAGGCTGAACAGTTAAAATATCGCCTATTAGGTAGCTTGTATATTTTGCAAAACCGCCCGCGGCGGATAGCAGTACTATGCCGAGCGCCATCCCCGTTGAAGAAAAGACACCTATTACTGTATCTGCGGAAGATATATTTGAATCCATAACGGAAGAAACGCATAATGCAAACAACAGCGCAAACCCCATCATTGAAATCACATAATTATCAATACCCATTAATACTCCGATAGCAATTCCCGTCAAGGCGGAATGTCCAAGCGCGTCAGAGAAAAAAGACATTTTGTTATTGACTATCATTGTGCTAACAAGTCCGAAAAGCGGCGTAATAAGTATAATACCAATCAGCGCATTTTTCATGTATTCAAACTGTGTCCACTCAAACGGCAAAATATTATCTATAAGTGAATACATAAAATTCATTATTCTGCACCTCCCGAAAGCTTTAGCCCAAAAGCTTCCTGAACTTGAGGAGCTTTTAAAACTTCTTTAACATCTCCGCTGACTATAACAGTACGGTCCAAAAATGCCGCACGCGTAGCATATTTTGCTACGTGTGACAGGTCATGTGAAACCAAAATAACCGGCATTTGGTGATTTATTCTCATTGATGTTACAAGATCGTAAAACACCTCTATGCCTTTTCTGTCAACCGCTGAAACAGGTTCGTCGAGCAGTAATAAATCGGGCATAGGTTCAAGTGCAAAAGCAAGTAAAACACGCTGCATTTCTCCGCCGGAAAGACTTCCTATACTCTTTTTTAAAAGTGAGTCGCTTCCCCCCACTCTTCTCAGCATACTTTTCGCTTTTAAAATTTTATCTTTTTTATGACCGAGCCATACCGGATATCCGCTCATATTTGCACAAATCATATCTTCAACTGTAACAGGTACCGAACGGTCGAAAACCATATTCTGCGGAACATAACCAATGTGTGGATTTGTAATTTTTTTACCTTTTGAATCCATAAATCGTATAGTTCCCGTATATGGAATAGTCCCCAAAATTGCATTTAAAAGTGTAGTTTTTCCTGCACCGTTCAAACCTATAAGCGCTAAAATTTCACCGTGGTGAACATCAAGCGAAACATCGTGTATTATAACCGTACCGTGTTTTTTTACAGTTATGTTTCGTATTTGCGTATTGCATTTGCAAGTATCCATTGTATTTTCCATTATTGTAAAGCCTCTTTAAGAACCTTTAAATTATTTTCCATTGCATTAAGATAAGCGTTTTTGTCATTTTCGCCGGTAACTGCAGGGTCAAGCGTATAAAGTTTTGCGCCGCTCTCATTAGCAACGGTGTTAGCCGCCGATTTTGGATATTGCGGTTCGGCAAATACTGCTTTTACTCCACTTTCCTTAATAAGATGTATTGTATCGGCGAGTTCCTGTGCGCTTGGCTGACTATCCGGTTCACGGTTTATAACCTTTACGATATTTAAATCAAATTCTTTTGCGAAATACGGAAAAGCTTCGTGAAAAGTAATAATATCTCTGTGTTTAATATTACCGAGTTCTGTATGCATTTTATTCCTTAAAACACTGAGTTTTGCTGTATAATCCTGAGCGTTTTTACGATAAGCTTCAGCATTTTTAGGATCAGCTTCTACAAAAGCATTGGCTATATTGTTTAACTGTTTAATATAATTTGTTATTGAAACCCAAATGTGCGGATTGGCGGTCCCTTTATCATCTTTATAAAGCTCAATATTTTTGCTTGAATCGACTATGCGAAGGTTCGGCAGACGCGAAGTTACTTTATCCATAAAACTTTCCATGCCGGCACCGTTTATAACAAACATATCTGCCTGTTCAATGTTTTTCATGTCCTTTGACTGAAGCTGATAATCATGAAGACAACCGGTCTGCTTATCTGCCATATTGTTAACTTCCACTCCGGAAACTCCATCGGTAATGTTTATAGCCATTATATATAAAGGATAAAACGATGTAACCACTCTAAATTTCTCATCGCCATCATCTTCTTTTGTTCTGCTTGAACATGCGGCCGTACAAAATATAATTGACAATGCCAATAATAACGCAGTAATTTTTTTCAATTATAAGTCCTCCTTAAATGCAAATCATTTGCATTTAATATAATAGGCTCATAAAAATAATTTGTCAAGCAAAAAGGGCGGATTAAATCCGCCCTTCATTTTATTTGTCATCTGACATAAACTCCCGAACTTTTGGGAGAAGCTTTTCACAGTCCTTCATTCCCATTTCATATATAAGCTTGAGCCTTTCAGGGTCTTTTTCGTATCGTCCTGTAATAATTGGTTTTGAAGGTCTGATTACTAACGCATTTCCTTCTTTTTCCTTTCTGCGGCATAACTCAAGTTCATTATTGTAAGTTTCCGGTCTTTTCATCATTACGTCCACAAAATTGGGGTAATCACCGAATTTCACTCTTAAAGCCGCTCGTGGGAACTCAGGCCGTGGATTTTTCCTGAAAGAAATGTCACGGGTTAAAACAACAATGTTTTTATCGTTTCCATCAAAAATTGAACGTTCAAGCACAATTGGCATTGCACATCCCCCGTCAAGAAGTTCATGTCCTCGATACGAAATAATATTAGAAATAAAAGGGAGAGAGCTTGAAGCTTTTACAGCCGTAAAGTTTTCGTCCAATTCTGACTTACGAAAAAATACCTCTCTTCCTGTTTTCAAATCCGTAGTGCCAACTTTCAACTCTGTGGAAGAATTAAAAAATGTTTCATAATCAAAAGGAAGTAAATTATGAAACAATTCTCCAAAAATAAAATCGAATCCAAAAAGTGAACCTGTACGACGAAGGTTTTCGATGCTGATATATCTTTTATCAGCAATATACTTATAAAATATATCATAATTTCTTTTCTTTTGTTTTGAAATAAAACTCAGTGCATTGCATGCGCCGGCTGATACACCATATACAGTTGAAAATTCAATATTATTTTCCAACAGTACTTCTAAAACACCGCTCGTATATGCTCCACGCATACCTCCGCCTTCTAACACAAGACCAATAGGCATAATTAACACCTCTCAAGAAATACTTTAAGTTATCATTTAATTATAGGCTAAAGGAAATACTAATACAAGCGTTACATAAAAATTAGACATTTTTTTATCATAAGTATTGATTTTTCCTAAACTTTGCGATATAATAATCAGGCACCTAAAAATCATGGACGTTTAGCTCAGCTGGTAGAGCATTCGCTTGACGTGCGAAAGGTCATAGATTCGAGTTCTATAACGTCCACCAAATATAAAGAGGAAAGGGAAACTCCCTTTCCCGCTTTGCATATCATCACATAGTTATATATTTAGACAAATTAAACACATAACTATGTGATAACATATAAATAATTGTGTTTTAACAAAGGATTGCTGGCAGCAATTCCATTAGTCTTAAAAGTTTGCGAACTGCTTTTAAGCTAACTCTTTTTCTCGAGTCTGTCCCCAATACAGTGACGCTGGCCGGACAGAAGTATCATTGTTCGTCGTTCAGGTTATCGCCTCAATCAGCCATGATTGATTAAAGCATTCAGTATATCGCGTCCCGCGGCTGTGCTTAACGGCTGTACGGTGTCTATGTTTCCGTACGAACGAGTAATGTCTTTGTGTTACACTATGATTTCAACAACCGGTATCGGCGGTTGATGAAATATTTTTCAAACTGCGCCAACCTCGCGCTAAAGCTGTGTAAGCTAAAATTTGAGGTACACAATGTCTATCATTGTGGATTTTGTAGTGAAAAAACAAAGTCTGCACCCTCAATGTCGAATAAGGGCACAGACTCTTGACATGTATTCGAAATACATGCTAAAATAAGCAACGCATAAACGGCATTCACAAGTCATAATGGGTCTATCTTATCCTTATGGCGGACGGAGGTCAATCGTCTGAAAAACGGTTGGCTTCCTGTGGGTGCTTTTTTTGCATTTCACTTAAAAGGAAGTATATACCATAATTCTAAAAAATGCAAGTCCTATTTTGTTTTACAGTAAAATAATTAAAAAATTAAGAGAGCACCGGAAGTACTTCCGATGCTCTCTTAGCTCTATGTAAAATATTTGGTAAAGCTTTCTTAAAACACTTTATTTAACGGCTTCCAGGCTTCATCAGAAAGGCTGTCGTTGTAAATAGTATTGTTAATAAACAGCCTGGAATTCTTATCTCTAACAAATCCCCATTTTATATCATGTTTTTTCGCATAATTTTTAAATGCATGAAATTTATTTTTAACCATTATATCTATATTTTTACTTCTTCCTTTTTGCTCCCCACCTTTAGTTTCGATAATCCATATTTCACCGTTTTTCTTTTTTACAATGTAGTCCGGATAAAAAAGGAATTGTGTACTCATTCCTTGAATATAAACAATTGACAAATACTGTTGGCCTGTATCACCATTTTTATAGACCCATTCAATATCTTTGTCCTTTTTTCTCTCGCAATATTGTTCAAAAAGTCTTTCACTAGTAGAGCGTAATCCATCCACAGTCATTTGTGTTGTATATTTATTGTAAGCATTACTTAAGTATGTCTCTACACCATTTTCAGTAGGGTCATATCTAACTTTATCTTCTAATGGAATGGTAAATATTGCTTTTTTAGGTTCTATGAATATTTGCTGCCCTCTGGATAATTCATAAATATCTTGTGAAGCTACTTCGATAAAGTCATCTCTTAATTTCTTTACATTGTTTATAATAAAAGCATACCATTCTAGTTTATTCAAAGATAAAATTTTATTTTTAATTTTTGGACTTGCGGAAAATAATCTTCTTAAAACAATTTTAACATTCTGGTTAGTCATAGAAGCATCTTTTTTAATTATATCAATGGAATGAAGTAAATCTAATCCATTATCATGAGTATTTACTTTGTATGAAAAATTTTTAAATTCTAAAGCTTCTTTTGAAGACATGTTTTCTAAAGTAATAAATCTTCCTTGTATGTAATGTCCAAAAATTCTATCTCCAATTCTAAAATCATTATTCTCAAGTATTTTTTTATTTACCCTTTTATCTGTTCCTAATTTGTATTTTTTAATTAAATAATAATAAATATTATTATAAATATCTGCTAATCCTATGCCGTCATAGTCAAGGTCTCTTAATTCTTTTTCTATTTTAAAAGTCTTACATTTATCTTTTAAAAATAGTCTAGTAATTTCAAAACTATTATTAATATTGTTAA
>ENA-UOOK01001939-UOOK01001939.1-fermentation-metagenome-genome-assembly--contig:-NODE-1939-length-26372-cov-10.215146_pt1 | contig 26372 bp, 27 predicted proteins | sample MGYA00245777_ERZ724023 | MGnify/ENA primary metagenome ERZ724023 (study PRJEB28704, sample SAMN03018312) | fermentation metagenome | biome: anthropogenic terrestrial biome; feature: soil... | reverse complement strand
GGCTTTAAGATTTAAAACTGTACGTTAATGATGTCATTGCCATAAATAACCCGTATTTAATTGTCATTCTGAACCGCAGGTGAAGAATCTCATAACAAAATGAAATGTTTAAAAATTAAAAAGGCATTTATAATATTTAATAATCATGATATAATTATTTTAAACAATGTTACGGTACTTATAAATAATAATGTTAATGTGGAGGCAAATATGGAATTAAAAAATTACCAGGATTTGATTGAAAAGGTTCAAAAAACTGATTCGAAAAAACGTGTAGCCGTTGCTGCAGCTCATGATGAGCATACATTGGAAGCCGTCTTCAGAGCAGTTGATGACAAATTGGTTGAACCTGTATTAATAGGAAATAAAGAAAAAATTACAGAGATATTAAAAGAGCTTGATATTGAATTTGACTTAGACAGTATTATAAACACAGAAAGTGACAAGGAAGCTGCAGAAAAAGCAGTAGAACAAGTAAATGCAAATAAGGCAGATTTCATTATGAAAGGAAAGCTTCAGACAGCTGATCTGCTGAGGGCAGTAGTTGACAAAGAAAAGGGCTTAAGAACCGGCAAGGTTATGTCCCACGTTGCATTTTTGGAAATTCCGGCATACCATAAGCTGATTGCTGTTACTGATGGCGGAATGATGATGTATCCAAATGCAGAAGAAAAGAAGCAGATACTTGAAAATGCCGTAGATGTTTTCCATGCCATGGGATATGAATGCCCTAAGGTTGCAGTCCTTGCGGCAGTTGAAACCGTAAATCCTAAAATGCCTGAAACAGTTGATGCGGATATTCTTAAAAAAATGAATCAATCAGGAGAAATAAAAGATTGCATAGTTGAAGGACCTATTTCCGTTGATTTGACTTTCAACAGGGAATCAGCAGAAATTAAAGGGTACAAAAGCCCTGTTACGGGAGAAACAGATATATTATTGGTTCCAAGCATAACGACAGGAAATATAATGTGTAAGGCATTGATAGAAATGGCAGGTGCAACTATGGCAGGAATGATAGTGGGAGCGAAAGTCCCTGTGGTATTGGCATCAAGGGGGGCAACATCTCAGGAAAAATATTTGTCAATAGTTTTGTCTGCCTCGGCGGTAAAATAAAAAAATAATGGGGACATACCGTCCCCATACCTGGTTAGGCATCTCACAGTTGGGTTAGGGCATCTCACAGTCTCAATCACCAATTTATTTACTCCTTACGTCGCATAAATTGGGATTTCGTTGCGAATGACCTACCATCAATTTCTTTTTCCTTCCAGTCGAAGAAATTGGGTTAGGGCATCTTAACTGAACCAGTTTGCTGCTGGTTTTGATATATTTTTAAGTGCTATTTCAGCATCATCCTGCAGTTTAGGTTCAACCGATATATCACCTAATGAAACCATTCCCACCAAGCTGTTGTTTTCAACAATCGGAAGTCTTCTAATCTGGTTTTCACTCATTAATCTCACAGCATCATCAACGTCCATCTCAGGAGTTCCTACCACAGGATTTGAAGTCATCACTTTCTTTACCTGCAAATAACCATCATCGCCCACAGCTATTGCTCTTAAAGCAATGTCTCTGTCAGTTATTATTCCGACTACGCTGTTTTGCGTGCATATGGGTATTGAGCCCACATTGTAAGATTTCATAAGCTGTGCTGCTTTTTCCACAGTATCATCTGCACTTAAACATGCAATTTCCCTTGACATAATGTCTCTCAATTTCAAAAAATCACCTCCAAATATATATTTACCTTAATTTCTTGTTGTATTCAGATTTATGAATAAAAAGATGAATTTGTAATATTTATTGTTTAAAAGCAATCCCTCACGGGTAATAGTATTTATATACTTCTTTAAAAAAAAGAATGCATTATGATACCATTTGTATTATAATGGTGTTACATAATGAACTTGACATAAATACAAAATGCAGATAAAGGAGTTAATAAAATGGCAGAGAAAAATATTAAGAAAGAAGTTAAGAAGAAAAAGAAAAAAGAAGAAAAACCTGTTTATGTACCATCAGAACCTTTTGTAAAACCTGTTATGAGTCAGCCTGAATTAGTTCCTCAAAAGAAGAAAAAAGGTGAATAGTGCATAAAAAAATGTGTCCGGTATCGAGACACATTTTTTTATAGCAACAATTAGTTTTATAGGATAATATTAATATATTATTATAGAAAATTAGAAGAAAAACATGGACATAATTTGCTAAATTTTTTGATATTTTAAGGTATAATTGTCATAATTAATTTTAAAGGGGTGATGCCTTGGACAGATTTATTATTGAAATCGGCATGGGAGTGGATTTCCATGGCCAGGATGTGACAAAAGCAGCAGTAAAAGCCGCTAAAGATGCCATATCAAGAAGTTGCCTTATAGGTCTTGATGAAGTTTGTGGATTTACCCAAGATAATATCGATGATAACGTTTTAATTGATGTAACAATTGGGTCAACTCGTCCTGACGAGGTTAGGACAGATGAGGTTAAGAAGTGCTTTCCGGTTGGAAAGGTAAATGTTCAAGCAGTATATGGCGGTTTAAAAACCGAAGGTCTTTATTTTGCGAAATTTGGAGATAAAGATGATTCAATCGAAATTGCTGTTGCCAGTGTATCTGTAAAAATTAAAAAATGATGGGAGGTAGTATTTTGAAAATCACTAATGAACAATTGAAAGAAATGTATTTTACAATGCTGAAGATTCGAAAATTTGAATTAAGGGCATCAGAATTGTTTGCTGAAGGAAAAATTCCGGGGTTTGTTCACCTGTATATAGGTGAAGAAGCTGTTGCTACGGGGGCTTGCGCGAATTTAAGAGAAGATGACTACATAACAAGCACCCACAGAGGTCATGGCCATATAATCGCCAAGGGCGGAGAATTAAATTACATGATGGCTGAACTTTTTGGAAAAGAAGACGGATATTGCAAAGGTAAAGGCGGCTCAATGCATATTGCGGATGCAACCAGAGGAATTTTGGGAGCTAACGGTATAGTCGGCGCAGGTCATAATATTGCAGTGGGTTCAGGGCTGGCAATTCAACATAAGAAAACAGACCAGGTATGCGTATGTTTCTTCGGAGATGCATCCACTAATCAGAGCACATTCCATGAAGCTTTGAATTTAGCAAGCGTTTGGAAGCTGCCGGTAATATTTGTGTGTGAAAATAACGGCTATGGAATTTCAGTAAGTCAGGCAAGACATCAGGCTATAACGGATGTTTCCGTAAGAGCATCTGCATATAATATGCCCGGTATTACAATAGACGGAAATGATTTGTTTGCAGTTTATGAGGCTGTTGGTGAAGCTGCTGCAAGAGCAAGAAAGGGTCAGGGGCCGACACTTATCGAGTGTAAAACATACAGGTGGAGAGGACACTTTGAAGGAGATCCCGTTGTATACAGACCTGAAGGAGAATTGGAAGCATGGCTTAAGAAAGACCCTATTCCGAGAGTAGAAAAATACTTTGTAAATAACGGTGTGATGACAGAAGAGGAAATAAAGAAATTAAATGATGATGTTGACAAGATGGTTGAAGAGGCAATAGACTTTGCCGATAAGAGCCCTGTTCCATCATTAGAATCAGCTCTAAAAGATGTGTATTCTGATATAGTTGAGGAGGGAAGAGTAAGATGAAAAAAATGACATATGCTGAAGGAATTAGGGAAGCAATGCGTTTAAAAATGCAGGAAGATCCCGATGTTATATTGTTCGGAGAAGATGTTGGAAAATTCGGAGGATGCTTTGGGGTTAGCGGAGATTTATGGCAGGAATTTGGTGATGAAAGAGTTCGAGACACTCCGATATCAGAAGGAGCAATTGTTGGTGCTGCTGTCGGTTCTGCTGCATGCGGCATAAAACCAATTGCAGAGCTGATGTTTATAGACTTCATGACTGTTGGTATGGACCAATTGGTTAACCAGGCAGCTAAAATGAGGTACATGTTCGGCGGTAAAATAAATCTTCCAATGGTTTTAAGAGTTCCTGCAGGTGCAGGTATAGGCGGCGCTGCTCAGCATTCACAGTCTTTGGAAGCATGGACAACTCATACTCCGGGACTTAAGGTTGTTTATCCGTCAAATGCACAGGATGCATACGGGCTTTTATTAACATCAATCGATGATCAAAATCCTGTGGTGTTTATTGAAAATAAAGTATTATATGCAATGAAAAACGATGTTGATGAAAATGAATTAAAACCCATACCTTTAGGAAAGGCAAGAGTTGCCAGGGAAGGTACCGATGTTACCATCATTACATACGGCAGACAGGTTTATGATTCGCTTCAGGCAGCTGAAGAACTGGCAAAGGATGGAATAAACGCAGAAGTTATAGATTTAAGAACACTTTTCCCTCTTGACAAGGAAACCATATTTAATTCAGTGGAAAAAACTCATAAGGTTGTTTTAGTGAGTGAAGAGTGCAAGAGAGGTGCTTATACCGGAGATATTGCAGCAATCATAGCAGAAGAGCGCTTCTATGAATGTGACGCTCCAATTATGAGAGTAGGCGCCTTAAATACTCCCATACCTTTTGCCACCAGCCTTGAAGGTTATATGGTGCCAAACAGCAAGGATATTGAACTGGCTGTAAAATCATTGTTCTAAACATTAAGGATGCGGCACGGGGCTGCTGTAAGTACGGGGACATTCCTCAGAGGTGTGTCCCCCTTCCTTGAAACAGCCTCTGCTTCTTAGGAGGTTAAAATGGCTTCAATCGGAATAATTGCAAATCCCGCTTCCGGAAAGGACATAAGAAGGCTGGTATCTCATGCTACGGTAATCGACAACAATGAGAAAATCAATATAGTAGAAAGAATTGTACTTGGAGCGCAGGCTTTAGGAGTTAAAAAGGTCTTTGTAATGCCTGATTCATACAATATGGGATACAGGGTTGAAGATAAGCTAAACAGCTGCAATGAACTTAAATGTGAAATAAACGTAGTTAATATGCAGCGCTTTGATGGTATGGAAGATACCGTAAAGGCAGCGGATTATATGGAAAAAAGCAATGAAATAAAATGCATAATTACACTTGGAGGAGACGGTACCAACAGAGCTGTTGCAAAAAGTATAAAAAACACTCCCATTATAACTATTTCCACCGGAACAAACAATGTTTATCCGACAATGCTTGAAGGAACCATCGCCGGCATGGCGGCGGCAGCAGTTGCTTCAGGTCGTTTTGATGAGAGTAAATACAAAATAAAGGATAAACGAATTGAAATATACAAGGATGAAGAGCTTATTGATATTGCACTTATAGATGCCGTAATATCCAATGATGTATTTATCGGCTCTAAAGCAATATGGAATATGGATACAATCGAAAAAATAATTGTAACCAGGTCTCACCCTGCATCCATTGGTTTTTCTTCATTGGTTGGGTGCAAAGAAATTATTTATCCTGAAGATGATTTTGGTGCCTATGTAGATATTAACTCAGGCAATGAAAAGATTAAGGCACCCATTGCTGCCGGTGTAGTGGAATCCATACAGGTAAGCGAACCCGTGATTTTGGGATTTAATGATGAGTATGAATTCATTGCCGAAGACAGGGGCATTATAGCTTTAGACGGAGAACGTGAAGTTGAATTTTCAAAGGATCAAAAGTTGGTTTTTAAAATCAGAAGGACGGGTCCTTTTCATGTAGATGTTATAAAAGCATTAGAAGTTGCACAATTAAACGGTTTTTTTAAATTATAAAATTTAAAATAGGAGGTTATATTATGGCAGAATTTATAGTAATGCCGAAAATGGGACTGACCATGACAAAAGGATTATTGACAAATTGGAGAAAAAAAGAAGGGGATACGGTAAATAAAGGCGATATTCTGTTTGACGTTGAAACAGATAAAATAACTAATAAAATTGAAGCAAAGACATCCGGGGTTTTAAGAAAGATATTGGTTGATAAGGATACTGTAAATATTCTTGTGCCCGTTGCAATTATAGGTACTGCGGATGAAGATATATCTGAATTGCTTGAACAGGCAGCAGGAACGGTTGAAAAGGCAGCACCTCAAAAAGAAGAAGCTCAAAAACAGGAAGCAGCACCTGCACAGGAGAGAAAACCCGGAGAAAGAGTAAAAATTTCCCCAAGAGCAAAGAAAACAGCTGATGAGCTAAATGTGGATTTTAATTTAGTAACAGGAACAGGACCGGGCGGAGCCATAACAGAAGATGATATAAGAAAATTTGCCGAGAGACATAAGACTAAAGTATCTCCTATGGCGGCTGTTGTTGCTGGACAATTGGGAGTTGACACAGACAATATTGAAAAAGATACCAGAATAATGAAAGCGGATGTGGTTAAATACAAACTTGATGAAAACCTGGCAAAATATGCAGACCCCCAAGAATATCGCCTTCCCATGTCCAATATGAGAAAAATTATTGCGGAAAGAATGCTTGAAAGTGTTCAAACATCTCCATCTGTATCATTTAACATAAAAGTCGACACCACCGGTATGAAGCAGTTGAGAGAAGAATTGAAAGATACATTCAAGGTATCATATACAGATATTCTTGTAAAAATAGTATCCCAAGTATTGCTTGAATACCCTATGCTGAACAGTACAATTGACGGTGATGAAATAATAACACGAAATTATGTGAACATGGGTGTTGCCGTTGCACTTCCTGCAGGGCTCCTTGTTCCCGTAGTAAGATATTCCAATGTAAAAGGCTTAAAAGATATTTCTAAAGAGATAAAGGACCTTGGCGAAAGAGCAAAAACCAATAACTTAATGCCGGATGAATTAAGCGGAGGTACATTTACCATAAGCAATTTAGGAATGTTTGGAATTGAATCATTTACTCCGATCATAAATCAGCCTGAGGTTGCAATCTTAGGAGTGAATGCAATAAATAAAGAGCCGGTGATTATTAATGATGAAGTAGTTGTAAAGCCAATGATGAATTTAAGTCTTACGGCAGATCATAGAGTAGTTGACGGGGCAGTTGCGGCAGAATTTTTAGCAAAGCTGAAAGAATACATTGAAAAGCCGGGATTGCTTTTACTGTAGATACAGAAAGACTATGAAGGAGGTTTTCATGAAGATAGCAATCATAGGCGGCGGTTTTTGAATGTCGATGGGACGGGGGTGTAAAAATGTGTCTAGGAAATCCGGGCACATTTTTTTATTGCAGTAATTGATAGTTTTTTTCATATGTTGTATAATTGAATAAGTTTGTTGTCTCAACAGAGAGAGCACACAATTCCAACATATCATTTAACAACAGGGGATTAGGGGAGATATCATTGTTTGTTATAAATCAGGAGGAAATATGAATATTTTAATATTAAACTGCGGCAGCTCATCAATCAAATTTCAGATAGCAGAAATGCCGGATTACAATGTAATAATACAGGGCAGCGTAGAAAGAATAGGATATGAAGATGCGGAATTTAAATTTTCCTTAGTAAAGGAAAAAACAATTCAGCCTGTGTTAAGTCACGAAGAAGGTATTAATTTAATCATTAATACTCTTTTCAAAAGCAATTTGGGAATTGAAGCCAAAGATATTAATGCAATCGGCCATAGAGTTGTGCAGGGAGGAGATAAGCAGAATATTTCTGTCATGATTGATGATAAAGTTATAGATTACATAGAAAGCATAAAGGACTTGGCGCCTCTTCACAACCCCAACCATCTATCGGGAATTTATGCATGCAGGAAGCTTCTTCCCAATGTGCCCCAGGTTGCCGTATTTGATAACGGATTTCATATGTCGATTCCAAACTCTGCATACATCTACGGTATTCCTTATGAATATTATGAAAAATACCGTATCAGAAGATACGGCTTTCATGGTATTGCATTCAGAAGCATGGCTGAAGAAGTTGATAAAATACTAAATGAGTCTCATAAAAATTATAAAATAGTGAATTTAATGCTTGGAAGCGGAACAACGGCTAATGCTTTAAAATACGGCAAATCAATTGAAGTGAGCACAGGATTCACTCCTCACGAAGGACTGATACAGTCTACAAGGGCAGGAGATATTGATACTGCTGCTATTTTATATTTAATGAAAAAAGAAAATTTAACTATTGAACAAGCGGATGAATTAATCAACAAAAAGAGCGGCTGGAAAGGTCTTTCCGGTATCAGCAACGATATGCGTGAAATTTACGAAGCTTCGGAAAGCGGAAACGAAAGGGCAAAACTAACCATTGATGCTGTATGCCACAGATTTAAAAAGTATGTGGGCGCCTACAGTGCTATAATGGAAGGTATTGATATACTTGTGTTTTCAGGGGGAGTAGGTCAGAATGCCCCTTACATAAGAGAAAAAGTGTGCAGGGGATTGGAATACATGGGGATTGAGATAGACGAATATAAGAATAAAAACACTGCAGGCATAATCAGCAGAGATTCATCAAAAGTCAAAGTTATTGTAGTTAATGCAAATGAAGAAAAGGTAATTGCCCAAGATACATATGAAATATGCATAAAGAGGTGATGTTTTGAATAAAAATTGTTTTGTTTCGTGGAGTGGCGGAAAGGATTCATGTCTTGCATTATATAAGTCTAAGGAGTCAGGGTATAATCCTGTAAAACTGTTAACAATGTTTGGTATGGAAGAAATCAGTTCCTCTCACAGATTGGATGAGAAAGTTATAAAAGCTCAGGCAGATTCATTAGGAATTGATTATTTAATAGGGAAATCAACCTTTGATGAATATGAAAAGGTATTTATGTTTAATCTGAAAAACTTTAAAAAGCAGGATATAAATTACGGAATATTCGGAGATATAGATTTAGAAGAACATAGACAGTGGGAAGAAAGAGTGTGCAGCTCAGCAGGTATGGAAGCGGTGCTGCCCCTATGGAAAAGGGATAGAAAAGAAATAGTAAAAGAATTTATTACACTCGGATTTAAGGCTAAAATTGTCGTAGTCAACACCAATATGATTAGTACAAAGTTTTTAGGTCAGGATTTAAGTCTTTCATTGATAGATGAAATAGAAAGAGCTGGAGCTGACCCATGCGGCGAAAATGGGGAATATCACACAGTTGTATACGATGGCCCCATATTTAAAAAACCGGTGGATATTAAATATGCTGATGAAATAATTCCCGTAGGAGAAACATGGGCACAATTTGCCTGAATTTTTTTGTTTTAAAATAATATTACAAGTCATAATCATTATTATCATAAATCATAGCATTATGCTAACATGCCAAATAAATACAATATATAATGTGTTTAAACCATCTGAATTATGGATATATAATAAATATAAAATAAAGGAGGGATATTATGAAACTGCTTGTTCCCGTAGACGGTTCAAACGCTTCTATAAGTGCAGTAAAAAAAGCTTTGGAGTTATCAAGAAAATATAATTTTTCAATAAAACTGATTTCTGTTGTCACTGAAAAGAATTCTGAATACAGAATGCATGAAAATGCATGGAGAGGAATTGACAGCTCCATAATTTCAGAAAGCGAAGAGTTGGAAAAGCGATTGGAAGAGAAAATTAAAGAAAATGCGGAAAGATTGTTAAATGCAATAGTATCAAAGTTGGATTTCAGCGGCATAAAAGTGGAAAAGGAAGTTTTATTGGGAGAGCCCTATTCAAAAATAATAGAAGCAGCAAGAAATGATAATATTGATATAATAGTAATGAGTAACAGAGGTTTCTCGAAAGTGAAAAGATTTTTTGTGGGTTCGGTAACTCAGAAGGTTATAGCTGAAGCACCATGCCCTGTATTAGTAGTAAATGCCTGCTTCGAACCCTAACAACAATTTTGGGGACGGTTCTTATCGTTCTTGAGACCATGACAAGGGGACGGGGGGGTGTTGTCATCATGAGCGTAAGCGAAGGAGGGAATATGCGAGTAATTATAATCGGAGCAGTGGCAGCAGGAACTTCTGCTGCCACTGAAATAAGAAGAAACGATAAGGAAGCAGAAATAATCATCTATGAAAAAGACAAATATATTTCCTATGCAGGCTGCGGTATGCCTTATTATATAAGCAATGAAACTGATAATTTTTCAAGTGTCGTTCCAAGAGATGCAGAGTTTTTTAAAGAAAAACATGATATTAATATCTATACCGAGCATGAAGTTTTGTCTGTAAATCCGGAAAATAAAACATTAAAAATAAAGAATTCATCAGGCGAAATTACGGATAGATATGATAAGCTTATAATTGCAACCGGAGCCATGTCTGTAAAGCCTGACTTAAAAGGTGCTGACAGAGATAATGTATTTATGCTAAGAAATATTAATGATATGATTCAAATTAAGAATTATATTCAAGAGAAGAAACCAAGTTCAGCTGTGATTGTAGGAAGCGGATTTATAGGCCTTGAAATGTGCGAAAGCTTCAAGCTTTTGGGGATGGATGTTACGATTATTGCCCGGTCTAAAGTTTCAAAGGGAATTGATAATGAGCTTTCTTTATATATTGAAGAACATTTAAGAGAAAAGGGAGTTAATGTTTATACAAATACAAAGACCGTTGAAATTAACAGCCAAGGTGTTGTTATAGGTGACGGAAGCATTGTCAAAGCAGATATGGTGCTTCTTGCAACAGGTGCCAAACCAAATGTAGCTATAGCAAAAAATATGGGTGTTGAACTTGGAGTAACCGGAGCTATCAAGGTTGATAAGAATATGAAAACATATATTGAGGATGTATACAGCTGCGGCGATTGTATTGAAACGTATTATACCATTAACGAAGCTCCCGTTTACAGACCATTAGGCTCTACTGCAAATAAGACCGGTACAATTGCCGGAAGCAATATAACGGGAATAAAAGAAGAATTTAAAGGAATTCTTGGCACTGCAATCTACAGAGTTTTTGACCTTACTGTGGGAATGACCGGTTTATCAGAAGAGGAAGCAATAAAATACGGATACAATGTTGTTGCAACAACTGACAAAAGAGCAAACAAACCCGAATATATGGGAGGTAGACCTATTATTATCAAAGCTGTTGCCGAAAAAGAAACAGGCAGGCTGTTGGGTGCCCAGATGATTGGCTATGAAGGAGTCGACAGGAGGCTTGATGTGATGGCTGCTGCTATTACTTTTAATGCAAAAGCAGAAGACTTAATGCACCTTGACTTAGCATACGCACCACCCTACTCAACACCAAGGGATCCTCTTTATTACACAGGAGTTAAACTAAAAGCAAAAATGAACTAAAGATTTGAACATTTACTTCAATTTTCGACAGTATATGAAAAAGTATATTGCTATACTTTTGTATATATTATTGGATATTGAAGTATGTTCTTTATTTGGGCGCCTCAGAACATATGGAGTAAGTGGTGCAACCGGCCAACTATATTATAGTTGGTTTTTATATGCATATTTTTCTAATTTATGGTTATTATTTACAATAGCTGCGGAGGTGAATAATGTTTAAAAAAAGAATATTGGTTCTTGGTTTGTTAATAGTTTTAGCCACATTAATATACCATGCAAAAAGTTATACGATGGCTAAAGTAGAGAGTCCGGCTGAAATATCTGTTACAACGTCAGATAATGCCTTAATTGCTGTACCGGAACATTTGAAACTTGCTGTAGATATGCATACTACTGAGGATATAACAATCGAATTAACTGATTCCGGCGAAATAGAAGTTGCAAGAATAGTTGAAATCAGCTATGTTGCTTCAGATAACAATCTGCAAATAAGAAACAATATGAATGAAACAATCGATGTGGAAGTAAAGATGAATGGAGATTATAAAGGAATTCATATAATAAATGATTCCTGCACATTAGCTCCCGGAAGAGCAATGAAGAATATAACCGTAGAATTAGATGAAAACATAAAAGAAATACCTGATAGTATTGATATCAAAATTTATGCCGAATGGCAAGGCGGAACTGCAATAATTGACAACAAATTATATTTAACAGTCAATAATGTTGAACCTCTGATAAATGTTAACACTATAGATTTACGCACTCCTGTACAAGAAGCAGCAACGCTGAATGTTGAAGAAGTTTTCGATGAAAATATTGATAATATGGAAAATGAAGCAGATTTTAACCAAGAGATTACTGAAGCAGATGCCATTGAGATACTAAATGATATCGATGGTTCAATGAGCGAAGATAATCCTGCAGAAGTCAATAATAAAATTACTGATGAGAATTTAAACAATTCCCAAGACGATATGGATGATATAAAACCGGCAGATTCGGAACAATCTGCAGCTAATAAACAAGAATAACAGTTTAGTTGAAAACTTTCAAAAAACGAGGAGACAATGAAGAAGCCAAATATCGAATTATATAAAAAAATCAATGAAAAGTATAGGAAGTATATTGTAGCCTTAATATTTACGATTTTCATAATATCTTCAGTTTTAACATTTCTTTCAATAAGACAACCATACGAAATAGAAGAAAAGGTTATTAAAAATACTATAGAAGAAAAAACATCATTTGATTATAAGGCAAAGGTAATACCTTGCACATTATATCCGGAGGGCGGGATTATAACACCGGATAATGTAATTTTTAAAAATCTTACAGAAGATTTTATTGTTGAAATCAATTCTCAAATAATGACTGACCAACCGGTAAAAATAGAAGCAACCAAGTCAATGAAATACAATTTAATTGCTGAAAAAATGTGGGAAAGAGAATTTGTTTTAAAACAGCCTTTTAAGAGAAATTATAATGGTATTTCACATGATTTAGTAAATGAAGACATACATATCAATATTAACGAAATCAATGATTATTTAACAAAAATAGAAGAAGAAACGCTAATAAGACCTAATTATACTATAATAGTGAAATCTGAAGTAACTGGAAATATTTATGACGAAAATGATAATATAATATATGAAATTAATAATATTTTAGAAATCCCTTTTGAACTGTCAGGACAATATATAAGATATGCAGGAGAAACAGAAGAAAAAGAATTTATAAATACCAAGTCAATAGAGCAAGTGAATATTATACCTCAGCAATTCAATTTATTCGGGTTGTCTCTCTCTGTAACCGGCTCACGATTATGTTCTGGGATAACTGCATTTATTTCATTGGTTTTATTGATTATATTTATCATTGAAAAAATTACTAATAAATCTGCTTCACTGTCGGAAATTAATTTAATTGAGAAAAAGAACAAAGGTAATATTATCAATATTACAAATAAAATGGATATAGGCTCAATGCCTCAGGTAACCGTTAAAAGCTTTAAGGAATTACTGAAGATATCTGAGGAAAAAGAAGAGTCAATTTTAAAATATTTTGATGAATCCCTTGGTATCGTTTACTACTATATTACCACTTCATCTTTTATATACATTTATAAATCCGCTGTTGTTATTAAAGGAAGTGAAAAATTACAGGATGCTTAACTATAATTTTAATACAAAGAATTATTTTAATAAAAACTATATGACAATTGACAGGATAATCTGTTCTTACAGGCATGCATCATGGGCATTAACTTCTATATTTTATTTAACATCAAGGCCTTACAATGTAGTATTTTATAAGCTCGGTGTAATTTTATCATTGCTTATCTTTTCATTATTTGTAAATAGCCTGTATAAAAAGATAGAGAATGATAAGCAGGCTTTAGGGAAGTTGGTATTAATTGAAACGGTGGGGATAGAATTCCTTTTAATACCCACGGGAGGATTGACAAGTCCGTTTATATGGTATGCTTTAAATCCGATTTTAGTATCTGCAATTTATCTGCCTTCCTATTTCAGTTGGATTAATCTATTGTTTTATTTGGTAACCGGCGTATTAATGTCATTTTTTGTTTTCAATCCTGCAAATTTAAGCATATATCAAATCTTTGCAAACAATTCCTATTTAATATTAATTTTTATACTAATAAACTTAGCAATTCAATTTTTAGTCTTACTGACAAAAGAGTTAAATGATATGAATATTAAAAAAGAAGAATCAATAGAACACATAATGTCTTTATATCAAATGATTGAAACATTAAATAATCACAGCAGCAAAGAGAAATTATTTGAGGCTCTTGCTGATTATACATGCAAATTAACAAAAAGTAATTCTGCTTGTATTTGGTTAAAAGAATACAACTTAATAAAAATAAATAAAGAAGCAGATAGTACAGACTTGGATATGCTCTTGCAGGCTCTAAAGAGCATAAATTTTAATGTACAAGAAATACAAAATATCAATCTGTTGAATAAAAATATATTAGCTGTTCCCATAACCTCACCTTCTACATTTTACGGAGTTGTTGCAGTTCAAACAAGTGAGGATGCAAGCACCAATACAATAAATCAAAACACGAAATTATTAAAGTTTATTTCAGATCTTAGTTCCGTTATATTAGACAGATTTAATCTTGAAGGAATAGAAGAACACTTGCTTGTTACAGAAGAACAAAATCGAATTGCAAATGAAATGCATGATAATGTATCCCAAAGACTTTTTGGTATTTCATATGGAATTCATGGAGTGTTGGGTATAATAGATGATTTGTCAAAAGAAGAAATTAAAGATTATTTATTGGAAATGAGAGATACTTCAAACATTGCTATGAAGGAGTTAAGAAAATCTATTTATAAACTAAGCTCAAGAAAAAAAGGCAAAAAATATTTACAGGAGTCCATCCAAAATTTTTTAGACAGTATTACAAAGCTTCATGGTGTCAGCATTAATTTTAGTGTAGAGGGCGATGAAAATTTGATTATATTAGGGCTCAAGAAAGGTCTTACAAGAATAATAAGAGAAGCTTGCGGCAATGCCATAAGACATGGAAAGTGCAGAAATATAAGTATTGAATTATGTATAAGTTCAAATGATATTAATTTACTGATAATAGATGATGGTGATGGTTTTGAGTTAAGCAGTATTGATAAAAAAGACGGACTTGGATTGTCAAATATGAAAGCATTGGTAAATTCTTATAACGGCAGTATAGAAATAAAGAGTAAAATCAATCAAGGTACAAATATTAACATACTATTGCCGCTGCATGTTTATAATAAGGAGAGTATTGCTATATGAGGATTATGATAGTTGATGATCACCCTTTGGTGAGGAAAGGCTTGATTTCCGTTTTGTCTTTGGAAAATAACATTGAAGTAATCGGTGAGGCTTCCAACAATAATGATGCCATCAAATTCATAACTGATAAAAAACCGGATATTGCATTGGTTGACTTAAGATTAGGCAATGAAAATGGATTATATATTATTGATTATTTCAATAAGAAAAATACAGAATGTAAATTTATGATATTGACATCATCAGCTAATGAGTGGGACTTTAAAAAAGCACAAGAGCTTGGAGCACAAGGTTATATATTAAAGGAAGCATTACCTGAGGAACTTATTTATGCTATACAGTTAGTAGCAAGGGGAAGAAAATATTATGACCCCGGAATTTTAGATGAAATAATGAATGAAAGCCTATTAGGTGAGTTATCGGAAAGAGAACAAGAGGTACTTATGTCATTAGGTGAAGGCCTTTCAAACAAAGAGATTGCAGAAAAGTTATTCATAAGTATTTTTACGGTAAAAAAGCATGTCAGCCAAGTCTTAGAGAAACTTGATTTAGCCGACAGGACCCAAGCAGCATTATATATTCAATCAAAACTGCAGAAGCTCAATTAAATATGAACTTGCTCTGTATTCGTCGAATCTTTCGTCGAATTTCTTTTATAGTCTTACGCCGCATAGTCTTGTCTATGATGGGATAGAGCATCAGCGGCAGGCCGGGTATTAATGAAACAACTGCTAATGCAAGCCAATAACTGTTATTTGCTAAATTGTAAATTATACTTTTTGGTAAAAGGGGGTAGAACAATCCAATGTGAATCACGGATTCATAATTGCCGGGATATTTAGCCTCTAAAGTTAATTCAGGCTTTAATTCATCTCCGTTATTTAGTGTTTCCAATGTGTGGCTGAATTTCAACTGTTCATCTTTTGTAGTTATAGTTGCAGTAACAGGCATAAAGCCCTTGTTGCTTAAATCGGCAAGGGGTATTGTCCTTTCATCTCCAACCTTCATTATCCCAACAGCACTACCCATTATGACACCTTGATTGTTTTCCGATACTTCATATGGAAGTATTATTCTCTGAGAAGTTGTAAGCATTGTGGCTGCCATTACAATAGAAATTGTCAAACCGCTGAAAAAATACAACAACTGCATATCTAAATTATTTTTTTTCTTCTTTTTCTTTTTTTTGTTGTCTGTAAGCTCGGAAACCCCTATAATTCCCGCTAAAATTACGGCAATCAAAGGCATTGCATATGGATTATTCTGAAAGTTTTCCATCCATAAGGGCAGGTATCCTAATAAGGGTATTTTTACAGGCAGTTTTCCTAAAGTGACAGCCTTGCTGTATATCCATTCTCTTTTTAAAATGGGGTCCTTATAGTCATTTGCATCGCCTTTAGTTATAAAATCTCCATCTTCTGTTTGTTCTATAATACGGTGGAGAACATACCCTTGCCCTGATAAACTGCCTTCTTCCGCCATAAAAACAACTATATCATCAATTTTAACAGCGTCTCTTCCTGATAAGTTTTTTATCATAATCATATCGCCTCTTTGGAATAAGGGATACATGCTGTTTGAACGAACAGCGGTAAACAGCATAGGCTTGTTCCAAATGGCAGAGGTAACAGCTGCAAATAATATAATTCCTACAAATATATATAATAAAACATCTATAATGCGATTGAAGATTTTTATAATAATCACCTCTATTCCATATAATTTTATTTTAATTATCATCGTAGTACAATAACACTAAAGTCTACCTTTTATTGGTACAAAAGTCCCCTCTAAATTACTATTTGGTAATTAAAAAGTGCACCGTTGAGTGTTTTGAATACAATGCAATGATTTTATAATTTAAATACCATAAAATATAAAATTAAAAGGAGAAATGAAAATGAAAAGAAGAAGTTTATTGGTAGTAGTAGCTTTGTTATGCATGGCAAGCTTGATGGCAGCAATGGCATTTACAAGTGCGACTATTACAAATGCAGCAGAATTAAAAATATCAACTACAGATAGGTCTCTAATCAGCTTGGAAGCCAATACTCCTTGGTCTTGGCAAGATACCACCGGAGCTAAAGATAGAACAGTTGTAGTAAAAGATGGTGAATTGTTTATACAGTTAGGTAAAGGTATTGATAGAGATCCAAGTGCACCATATTTTTGGGGATTGCAACCAAATAGTGAATATCAATGGAATCCGCTATTCACATTAAGAAACAAATCAGCTGAAAAAGTAAAAATTACATTATCAGTTACTGAAGACCTCAAACAATATATAACTTTTGGAACTTGTGGTCAGTCAAATACACTTAATCCAACATGGGGAGTACAAGGTGAAAATTTTGTTATAGATAATGTACCTCCGGAAACCGGCTCCGGAATGCAAAACATAAGAAATATTTGTGTTAAAGTGAATATACCAAGTATTGCAAACTTTACGCCTGAACAAATCAATGCATCGATTGTTGTAGATGCAGTAGCAATAAAATAATAATTTAGAATTTCATGTGAGATTTTGAGTTTTTGGGACGGTTCTTTTTATTTAAAAGAACCGTCTTATTATTTTGGAGATTCATGGAATTCCAAGGGATTCCACGTCCCCTTGTCATAATTTATCTTGCGACCGCTTTGAGCCTATTAGCTGTAAATATTATGATTACAGCTTTTAAAACATCTCCCGGTATGAATGCAAACATACCTAATTGGAAAATCCTATTAATACTAAAATTATTGTTAAGCATTATATTTAAAATATAGTACATATAGGGAAGACCGAAGGCATAAATTACTACAGAGCCTGCAAAAACAGCTGTCAACAGGTTTTTAAAAGTTAGGGGGTTAACTTCCGTCAATTTACCCACAACATAGGCTGCTGTAACATAACCTACTATGAAACCAAAGCTTGGTTTAAATATATGCTGCAGTCCCCCGGAAAACCCGGAGAAAATCGGGAAGCCTATAAGACCTAACAATAAATATGTTATTTGAGAAAACATAGCCTTCTTAGAACCTAATATAATTCCTGACAACAGTACGAAAAATGATTGCAGGGTTATAGGCACGGGACCTATAGGGATACTGATAAATGCACCGACTGCCGTCAATGCGGTAAAAATACCTATTTGTGTAATATCTCTTACGCTGAATGTTTGTTCCTTATACATATTTTTTCCTCATTTCTTTTTAATTGAAACTTCTCCTGAATTTAATGTTATTTTTTGTCCATCTGCCGTATAAACAATCAATCCTCCATAATCATCAATGTCTGATGCATAACCCTCATGCCAATTATTGTCTTTTTTATATAAAATGTGCTCTCCCAATATCATGGAGCGCTGTTTATATTCCTGCATAAAACTTTTGTCTTCCAAGTTCTTGCTTATTTTAATAATGTTATTGATTATCTCTGCAGTAAGCTGATTTCTTATAAAGCCGTCATCATCAATAAATATTGAGCCTGCCGTATCCTGTAATTCCATGGGGAAGTCTTCTCTTTTCGTTTTTACGTTAATACCAATTCCAACTACCACACAGTCTAACATACCGCTTTCGAAGTTGGTCACTGCTTCTGTGAGTATACCGCATACCTTTTTGTTATCTATAAATATGTCATTTACCCATTTAATTCGAGGGGAAACATCTGTAAACTTTTCAATAGCATTGCATACTACCACAGCTGCCGCACTTGTTATCAGCACTGAATTTTCAAAATTTAATTCAGGCTTTAAAATAATACTCATATAAATACCTGAATCAGAAGGTGAGAAAAAATCTCTTCCAAACCTGCCCCTTCCCTTAGTTTGTTCTTCTGAAACAATTGTTGTTCCATGCCCTGCATTTTGAACAGCTTGAAGCTTGGCTTCAGTGTTTGTTGACCCTATGGTTTTATAAACAGTGAGCGAAATATTCTTAAATTCTTCATTTAAATACAATCTTATTCCTTCGGCAGATAACATATCCGACGATTCAGCCAGAGAATATCCCTTATTAGTTGTTGATTCTATAGAATATCCTTCATCTTTTAATGAATTAATTGCTTTCCAAACTGCTGTCCTTGAAACATCTAACATATCTGCCAATTCCTGACCAGAAACAGTCTTGCCCTTATTCGATTCCAAAATATGTAATATTTCATTTTTTACTGACATAATTTCACCTCAATTAACCAATATTATAAATAACATTTAGCATATTGTCAACTAAAAAAATATTTAGGTTAACAATATTTATTTATGATGATTATATCAGTAAGCTTATATAATATAATCACAGCATACAACAACTGAATAATTAATCATAGAATACATATTATATTTATGGCGGTTCATGCATAAATAATAATGATACAAACACTTAAATTAAAGAATAATGTAAATATGTAAACAAGACTGTTATATTGTTTTAGTCTTGCTTACAAAAATAACTTTACAATAATAATAATTTTTTACGATTTTTAGCGAAATAATTGTTTGAAATTTCAATGGATGGGCTCCTTACTATGATTATTAAAGACCATGAACATTTTATTGACGAAGTAAATAGCTCTATAAGAATATGTTTCTTTATAGCAATTATTAATAGTTATAGAATAACGAATCATAGACGATTTCTATTATTATCATATAAAACAGGTATTTGACTTGTAATTTTTAATAATATATAATTATGTAAAATACTGTATTATTCTTGAAAGGAGTGGCAAGTTTGAAACTTCCGTCAACGGTAAACTTATGCGAGGTGGGTTTGAGAGATGGTTTGCAAAATGAACCTGTTATATTGAATACATCTGAGAAATTAAAGCTTGCTGAAGGTTTAATAAAAGCAGGATTTAAGGTAATTGAATTGGGCTCATTTATGAACCCAAAAGCAGTTCCGCAAATGGCTGACACGGATGAACTCTTTAAGAGCCTTAGTAATGTTGAAGGGGTTGAGCTTCGTGCACTTGTAGCCAATAAAAAGGGTGTGGAAAGAGCAATAAGCTGTGGATGCCGTAAAATCAAGCTGAATGTTTCTGCCAGTAAAGGACATAATATTGCTAATATAAACAAGACACCCGAGGAAACCGTAGCAGGATTTGCTGAAAATGTTGACCTTGCTTTGAAAAATGGTCTTGAAGTTTCAGGTTCCATATCCATGCCCTTCGCATCTCCCTGGGAGGGTATAATCCCGATTAAAGATGTTGAAGAAATTGTTGAAGCTTATTTAAAAGTTGGAATAAAAGAAATTTCTCTTTCAGATGCTTCAGGTATGGCTGTGCCAAATCAAGTTTATGACATGTGCAGTTCAATGAGAAAAAAATATCCCGATGTAAAGTGGTGGCTGCATTTTCATAATACAAGGGGAATGGCCATGGCTAATATTTTAGCTTCCATGGAAGCCGGGATAACAAATTTTGATTCATCCTTGGGAGGTTTTGGAGGTTGTCCTTTTGTTCCCGGAGCAACAGGCAATGTATCTACGGAAGATGTTGTTCACATGATGGATGAGATGGGAATAGAAACGGGAATTGATATATTAAAAATTATGGAAATGGCACGAAACTTGAAGGGTATCCTTGGCCATGAGGGTGATTCTTACATTCTTAAAGCAGGCAGGTCAAAGGATTTAATTATGTAGGGATACTATGCACAAAATAATTTTCTATGGAATATAGGAGGAAATATGAGCAGAATGAGTTCAATGGATGAGGCTTATGCAAAGCTAAATCAAGATCAAATTGATGAAATAGAAGAAAAGTTTGCAAAAGCCGATGCAGCACAGAAAATTTTTGAAAAATGGAATCAAGAAGAAATTGACAGGACTATAAGGGCAATAGCTTGGAAAGTAGCCAACACACAAACATTTAAAGAATTAGTGGCTATGAGCATCGAGGAAAGCAAGATGGGAGACCCCGTAAGCCGCGAAAATAAAAGATTTAAAATAAGAGGCGTATTGCGAGATGCTCTAAGACAGAAAAGTGTAGGTATAATTGAGGAAATTCCTGAAAAGGGAATTGTAAAATATGGGAAACCGGTAGGAGTAATAGCATGTGTTGTACCTGCAACAAACCCGGACTTGACTCCTGCAGGAAATGCAATATACGCCCTTAAGGCAAGAAATGCAATAATATTTTCACCTCATCCCCGGGCAGTTAAAACCGGAGGCAGAACAATTGAACTTATGAGAGAGGGCTTAAGGCAGGTAGGAGCACCGGAGGATTTAATTCAAATAATGGGACAGGGAAAAGCCAAAATAAATAAATCAATGTCGGAAGCTCTGAATACTAAATGTGATTTGGTAATTGCAACAGGCGGTCAAGGCGTAGTAAGAAGAGCATATCATTCAGGCACACCGGCTTATGGAGTGGGAGCAGGAAATGCTACCATGATATGGGATGAAACTGCAATGGATGAATTAAAACAAGCCGCACACAATACCATGCTTTCAAAAACATCGGATTTTGGGTCAGGATGTTCTGCTGACGGCAATATTATTATGCATGAAAGCATTTTTGACAAAGGTGTAAATGCCTTAGTAGAGGAAGGCGGATATTTATTGAACGAAAATGAGCAAGACAGAGTTAAAAAAATAATGTGGGATGAAGAATGCCACAGATTGGCCGATTCTGTAGCTCAATCACCTCAAACTATGGCAAAACTTGCCGGATTTGAAATCCCTGAAGATAGAAGATTTCTCATAGCAATGGGAACCGGCAGTTATTCAACTGATTACGAAGATGTATGGTGCCGTGAAAAATTATCAACACTTTTAGCTGTTCATAAATATGAGGGCGAATTTCAAAATGCAATTGATATAGTTAAAGCTATTCATGAAGTTGGAGGGAAAGGTCACAGTGTGGGCATATATTCATACGATGAATCTCATATTCACAGGCTTGCCCTTGAAGCTCAAGTGGGCAGAATAATGGTAAGACAGCCCCAATCAAAATCAAATGCCGGAGCCTTCACAAATGGAATGCCCATGACATCAAGCATCGGATGCGGCACATGGGGAGGAAACGCAACATCGGAAAATGTAAATTTACACCATTATATGAATGTTACCTGGGTATCTAAGGAAATACCTGAGGACAGACCAAGCGATGAAGAATTGTTTGGGGAGTTCTATGAACCTGAAAGGGAAGGAAAACTATAAAGGAGGTAATTAATTTGAAAAGATTAGTATCAGAGCAAATGGTAGAATATCTTGAAAGACGTAATGTAGAATATATATTTGGTTTATGCGGTCATACAGTAATTGGTTTTTTGGATGCCTTGTCAAGAAGCGAAAAACTTAAGTATATATCTTTTAGAAATGAGCAGCTTGCAACCATGGCTGCCGATGGTTATGCAAGAATCAAAAAAAAGGCGGGAGTTGTACTTTGCCACTTAGGTCCCGGTTTGGCAAATACCGTTACAGGAGTAGCCAATGCTTCTTTTGATTCAATACCTATGGTTGTTATTGCCGGGGATGTTCCAAGATATTATTATGGAAAGCATCCACATCAGGAAGTTAACCTTCATTCGGATGCCTCTCAATATGAAATACTTAAACCAATTGTAAAAAGAGCCTGGAGAATTGACGATGCAGAAGCATTGCCTGAAATTTTAGATAAGGCTTTCAGACTTGCTGAAAGCGGAAGACCGGGACCGGTACTGATATCAGTTCCCATGGATGTGTTTTCTGTTGAAATAGACGAAGAATTATTTAATCGTACATTAAAAGACAGCTCAGAGACTATAAAACCTGCTTTAGCGCCTTCTGCAGCAAAGGCAATAGCAAAAAAACTTATAGAAGCGAAAAACCCTGTTATTCATGCAGGAGGAGGAATACTTCTATCCGGGGCTTCAGAGGAGCTAAAAGAGTTAGTAGAATTCTTAGATATTCCTGTTTCAAGAACACTGATGGGGCAAGGCTGCATTTCGGATACCCATCCGTTGATGTTAGGGCAGACAGGATTCTGGGGTCTTGAGTTTACGCATAAATTTACAGCAAATGCTGATGTAATACTTGGTTTAGGTACTCGCTTTGCAGAAGCTGACAGTTCAAGCTGGTACACAGGTGTTACTTTTGACATGAACAAAACCGAATTTTTACAGATAGATATTGACCCTGCAGAAATAGGCAGGAATTATCCTGTGTCAATCGGCGCAATAGCTGATTTAAAGATTGCTTTAGCTCAAATTCTTGAAGAAGCCAAGCTCCTTGCACCGGAAGGGATTGAAAGACCGGGGCTAAAGGAAATGATTAAAACAAACCGCAGTGAGTTTAGGAAGTCAAATATTGAAATTTCAATGGATGGAAGATTTCCAATGACACCTCAAAGAATATTAAAAGACGTTAAATCGGTTATACCTGAAGATACAATTATTTTCACAGATGTGGGCTGGAATAAAAATGGAGTTGCCCAACAATTTGATATTACCATACCTGGAACAATCCACCACAGCTCGGGACTTGCAACAATGGGATTTGGCGGTTCTGCACTTATAGGCGGTAAGCTTGCCGCACCGGAAAAAGTTGTTTTGACTTTAGTCGGAGACGGAGGCTTTGGAATTAACCCGGGGGCATTAGCAACAGCCGTTGAGCAAAACATTCCTGTTGTGTGGGTGGTTATGAACAATTCTGCGTTTGGAACAATAGCAGGATTGGAATATTCTAATTATGAAACAAGATTCGGAACAGTTTTTACAACTCCGGACGGCAAACCATATACACCGAACTGGGCTGAGGTTGCCAAGGCTTATGGAGTAGAAGCAGTAAAGATAGAATCCGCTGATGATTTTAAACCGCAGCTTGAAAAAGCAATTAAGAGCAACAAGCCGTACTTGCTTGATGTACCAATGGAAAATATAGCGGTGCCCACACCGGGAAGCTGGAACATAAATGATATCTATAATCCTAAGCAGGGCATAGTTAATGGAAAATTGGTAAGGAATGAAAAAGGTGAATACATGCCCCCGAATCATTCCACATCCCATAAATAGAAATTTATTTATAAGAAAGGAGGTATTAATATGGCGCAAGAGTTTTCATTGGCTCATCTTACAGTACTTGGATGTGCACCGCCAGAGATGACATATATAGCAGCTATGGCTGGTTATGACTATGTGAGCATAAGGTCTATATATATGGGATTACTAGGTGAGCCAAATTATGATTTAGCCAATAACAAGAAGATGCTTGAAGATACTAAAACTGCGCTTAAAGAAACTGGTCTAAAGGTACATGATATTGAATTAGCAAAAATCGAAGAGGGTAGAGATGTTAAACAATATGAACCTGCTATAGAGGTAGGAGCTGAATTAGGAGCTAAGAACTTAATGTAGATCTTGAATTTGTTACCTGGGCTAGTGTAAAGGATTTAAAAAGCGCTATGGATGTGTTGAATACTGTGAATAAAGATAATGCAGGTATTATGATAGATACATTACACTTTAATCGTTCAAGGGTATCATATGATGAATTAAATGTAGTACCAAAAAAATATTTCCATTTTGCGCATATATGTGATGGACCAGCAGAAATACCAGATACAAAAGAAGGACTAGTACATACAGGAAGAGATGAAAGACTTTATATTGGCGAAGGTGGAATACCCATAGCCGACATTGTAAAATATCTGCCAAAGGATATAACATTTTCAATTGAACTTCCAAATTTCAAAAGAATAGAAGTTCTTGGTAATGCAGAGCATGCTCGTAGATGTTTGGTTAGTGCGAAGGAATATTTATCAAAGCATGATTTGTAAAAAGAAAAGGGAGATATGTATGACTAATAGAATTTCAGGAACAACATCTTTAATAGGATTATTAGGGAATCCAGTAAAACATAGTAAATCTCCACATATGCATAATAAATCCTTTCAAGCTTTAGGACTTGATTATGTATATATGGCATTCGAAGTACAGGATGGTCATATTAAAGAAGCCCTTGATTCTTTAAAGACATTTAATGCAATAGGTGGAAATATTACAATGCCTCATAAAACAAAAATAGTTGAGTATTTAGATGACATATCTCCAGATGCTAAGATTATTGGTTCAATAAATACAATAAAGATTGATGAAAATAAAAAGGTTACAGGATATAATACGGATGGTAAAGGTTTTGTTAAGTCACTTGAAGAAAATGAAGTGAAATTTAAAGGCAAAAAAATAGTTATTGCAGGTGCTGGTGGCGCAGCAAGAGCTGTAGCTACTCAATTAGCTTATGATGGTGTCGGAGAAATTGTTTTATTCAATAGAACATTGGAAAAAGCAAAAATAATTACCGATAATATAAACACAAATATCCCATCTTGTAAAGCAACTGCAAAAGACATAAATGAAACCGATTTAGTTAAAGAAATAAAGGACGCTGCAGTGCTGGTTAACTGCACATCATTAGGCATGAAATCAACCATAGATCAATCCATAATTTCATCACCTGCTCAATTACCTAAGGATATATTCGTAGCTGATATTATCTACGACCCTGACCAAACGAGGTTGTTAAAAATTGCGAAAGAAGCTGGGTGCAGATATATGAATGGTTTAATGATGTTAATTTGGCAAGGTGCAATTGCATTCAAAATTTGGACTGGAGTGGATATGCCTGTAGATCTGATTAAAGAGGAAATATTTAATAAGTAAAAACAGATTTTCTTTCACTCAAATCGAAGAATTATAAAGGATGGTGATTAATTTGCGAATAAAACCATCGCTCTAAGAATCAAAAAATGCTTATAAAAAACTTATATTTAAGGAGAATTCCATGAAAAAATTAATATCACTATTATTAATTCTAAGTTTAATCGTTACGATGCTAGTTGGTTGTAGCAATGATACAAAAGAAACAGAAACTCCAAATGAAACAGCTGATCAAGAAGAGACATCTGAGACACCAGAAGCGCCTAAAGCAACAACATTCCCTGAACATGATATCGCAGGAATTGTTCAATGGGGTGCAGGTGGTGGTACTGACGGCCTGGAGACCGTCCAGGCATCCAATTTTACGGAAGGAAGTGATAACGGTATGGCCCTTTACATGTGGCGATCCCCCTGGGTAGGTATCGGTCAGTGCAATATCCTGATCCAGGATCTTGAAGGGAAGACGGTGGATGCCCTGCAAAAACGCTGTCTGGGAGAGGCTTATTTCCTTCGTGCCCACTATTATTATATCCTCGTGCGTCTTTATGGTGGGGTTCCACTCCGGCTGGCTCCTTATAATCCTGGTGAACCCACAGCCATTGCCCGTTCTTCCGTAGATGAAGTGTATGGGCAGATTCGCTCGGACTGTCAGAAGGCGATAGATATTCTTCCAGCCAAGAGTGAGTATGACAGCAAGAATGTGGGACGGGCTTCTAAGGATGCAGCGATGACGATGATGGCAGATATGTATCTGACTC
>ENA-UOOK01001937-UOOK01001937.1-fermentation-metagenome-genome-assembly--contig:-NODE-1937-length-26407-cov-6.012447_pt1 | contig 26407 bp, 24 predicted proteins | sample MGYA00245777_ERZ724023 | MGnify/ENA primary metagenome ERZ724023 (study PRJEB28704, sample SAMN03018312) | fermentation metagenome | biome: anthropogenic terrestrial biome; feature: soil; material... | reverse complement strand
CTTGCATATTGGATTTATTAAACCAAATAATTTTTTCATTTTTTCTAAACCAAGTTAATTGTCGTTTAGCATAGTTTCTTGAGTTTTGTTTAATTTTTTCGATGGCACTATTAAGTGATATTTTTCCTTCAAAATAATCAAACAGTTCTTTATAACCTATTGCCTGCATAGCTTGTAAATTTCTATCAGGGAAATTATTATATATTGTTTCTGCTTCTTCTAATAATCTGTTTTTTATCATATTATCAACTCTTGCATTTATTTTTTCATATAGTTCTTCCCTATTTAAATTTAAACCAATTAAGAGAGGATAAATTGCTTTATTGTTCTTACTTTCTTCGTCATCTTTAATAATATTAGATTTAGGAATTTTTGTTGTTTCATATATTTCTAACGCTCGAATAACTCTTTTAGTATCGTTAACATGAAGTTTATTAGCACTTACTTTGTCTACTTTTTTTAAAATTGAAAATAAATACTCTTTTCCTTTACTTGATAAAATATTATTATATTTTTCTCTAGCTTCTAAGTTAGCGCCACTGCATCCATAAGATAAGTTTTTGATTAGAGAATCAATATAAAATCCCGTTCCTCCAACAATAATAGGTATTTTACTATTTGCAATTATTCGGGTAATTTTTTCATTTGCCATTTTTTTATAATCAGCCACAGTAAAATTTTCAGTAGGTTCTAAAAAATCAAGTAGATGATGATTTACTTCTTTTAATTGATTTTTTGTAGCTTTTGCGGTGCCAATATTAAAATATTTATAAACTTGCATGCTATCTGCATTAATAATTTCCCCATTCACTTCTTTTGCTAAATTTAAAGAAAGTTCGGTTTTTCCTGAGCCTGTTGGACCTAATAAAATTATGCAGTCATATTTTTTCATTAAACTATCCTCTTGAACCACTTTTCTATTTCAGTTTTAGTGATTTCAATGATTATTGGTCTTCCATGCGGACATAACAATATTTTAGTTGTTTTTAAAATGCTTATCAATTTTTCAATTTCATTTTGATGCAATTTATCATTTGCTTTAACTGCATTTTTGCATGCATTTTTTGCCAAATAATCTTTTAAAATTTCCTCTTTTTTAAGTGTGGAATTAACGCTAATCTCTTTTAAAAAGTTGTCAAAAAATGTTTTTAAATTAATGTCTGCTAAAATTAATGGAACAGAAGAAACTTTATAACTATTTACTCCAAACTCTTCTAGTTCAAAACCAAAACCTTCCAAAACATGAAAATTTTCTTCTATAAAATCTTTTTCCATGGCATTTAACTCAAGCACATGCGGAATAATTAAAGCTTGCGAATGAACAAAATTATTTTCAATTTCGCGAGTTAATTTATCATATAATATTCGCTCATGCGCAGCATGTTGGTCGATTAAAAAAATCGAGCTGTCTTTTTGAACAATTATATATGTGCCAAAAATCTTTCCTATAAAACTATTTTCAATCAAATTGTCTACTTCAACTATTTTTTCTTGAATAACACTATTATTTGTTGCATTTTTTGTTAGATTGTAAGCAAAACTATCATCTTGGCGAAGTTCACTTTTTGAATCATTCGATAAAAAATATGATAAGGAAGTTAGGTTTTTATTAAATTTTTCTTGATAAAAATCTTCGTTGTTATTTTGAATTTTATCATTATTGTCAAAATCATTAACTTTTTGCGTTGTATTGGAAATTAATTTATTGTCAAATTCTGTGAAGTTTTTGTCATTACAATTTGATTTATTGTCAATAATTATTTCATTATTGACAATTCTTTCGTCAACAGACTTAAACTGGTTAATATTTTTCATAAAATTTGTGTTATATAGTATATCTGAAATTGCGTTTAAAACAAAACTAAAAACTTGAGATGGTTTCTCAAACTTCACTTCCAATTTGTTAGGATGAACATTTACATCAACTTTATCTAAGGCAACTTCCAAATGTAAAACAAAAAACGGAAATTGATTTTTCATTAAAAAACTTTCAAATGCTTTAAATACAGCTATCGATATTTGTGGATTAATAACATATCTATTGTTGATAACTAAAGTTTGATATGTTCTATTTGGCTTTGAAAAAGATGGTTTTCCAACATAACCTGAAAGTTTAAACTCATCTGTTATTGCGTTAACTTCAAGCAGGTTATTTACAACACTTTTGCCATATATATTATAGATTGCATCAAATAATCCATTTCCATAAGATTGAAAAATTAACTTATCATCAGCCATGTATTTAAAAGATATATTTGGGTTGGCTAAAATAAGGCGAGTTATATAGTTTGTTATTTCACTTTCTTCTTGTTTTGGTTTTTTAAGAAATTTTGCTCGTGCTGGAACATTAAAAAATAAGTTTTCAATTAAAATAACTGTACCGTCAACAGCAGGAGAAGGTTCGATCGTTTCCATTTCTCCACCTGAAATTTTTATCTTATTTCCAGTGGCGGAGTCCTTTGTTTTAGAAATCATTGTAACAAAAGAAACAGCCGCGATTGAACTTAATGCTTCTCCCCTAAAACCAAGTGTACTGATGGATTGCAAATCATCAGCAGTTGTTATCTTACTCGTTGCATGTGGCAAAAAAGCATTAATTAAATCATCTTTTTCTATACCGCTTCCGTTATCAGTAATTTTAATTTTAGATATTCCGCCATTTTCTATTTCTATCGAAATATTAGTGGCTCCCGCATCAATAGAGTTTTCGACTAACTCTTTTAAAGCACTGGCTGGTTTTTCCACCACTTCGCCGGCTGAAATAAGATTATATATTGATTTATCTAAAATATTTATTTTAGACATGTTTTCTTTCTCCTTAATTATTTTTTTTAATAGCATTACAAATTTACTTGCAAATTCGTTACTTTTTACAAAATAATTTTTTAATTTTTAAATTTATAGCCTACTTAAAATAAAAATTGCATTATTATTTTGAAACTTAATTTGCTCTATATTTTTTATTGTTTTAAGATAATTTACTTTTTGTTATATTTAACTTTGTTTTTAAACTAAATAACAAACCTTACCACTCTTTTGCATTTTATCTCACAATAACATTTAAATTAGTCCTTTTGTATTTAACTTTGTTTTAAAATTTAATAACGGGACTTACACTCTCTGTTGAATTACCTGTTTAAATTTAAAGAAAATTTATATTTTTTTAGACATGTAATATATTAAATATTTTTGCATTTTATCGTTTATAAGCATTTTATCTCACAATAACATTTTAATTATTCCTTTGTATTTAACTTTGTTTTAAAACTTAATAACTACCTTAACTCCTTAATAACTACCTTATCTCTCTGTTAAATTTATACTCTGTTTAAATTTAAAGCAAATTCTATACTTTTTTTCTTAAACATGTAATATATAAAATATTTTTTGCATTTTATCTCACAATAACATTTAAATTAGTTATTAAGTACGATTTTGTTTAATTTATGCACAATTAAATTTAACTAATATTAATCATGCGGAAAGTGACTTTAAAGATATTTTTTAATTTTTATCAAGATAGTTTTTAAGTTGCACTAAAATATCAAAAGCATTTAATGGAGTTAAGGAATTTATATTTAAGTCTGTCAAAATATTAATAATTTCATTAATATTTTGTTTTTTCTCTTTGCTAGCCAAGTTATCTTCTTCACTTAGTTTACTTACAATATTTTCATTAATTGCATTTTCTTCAAGTTTATGAAGGATGCGTTTTGCGTTTTCAATAACCTCTTTTGGAAGTTCTGCAAGCGCTGCAACTTCAATGCCAAAACTTTTATTAGCACCACCCCGAACAATTTTCCTTAAAAAAATAACCTGATTGTTGAATTCTTTAACACTAACTTGATAATTTTTAACTCCCTCTAATTTCCCTTCAAGTTCTGTCAACTCATGAAAATGTGTTGCAAAAAGAGTTTTAGCGTTTAATGATTTTGAAACATACTCCATAACACTCCATGCAATGCTAAGTCCGTCAAAAGTGCTTGTTCCTCGCCCTACCTCGTCAAGTATAATTAAACTATTGTTAGTTGCATTTTTTAAAATATTGCTCACTTCTAGCATTTCTACCATAAAAGTACTTTGTCCCACAGTTAAATCGTCACTGGCACCAATACGAGTAAAAATTCGATCGGTTAAACTTATCTTGGCACTCTCTGCGGGTACATATGAACCAATATGTGCAAGAAGAGTAATTATTGCAACCTGGCGCATATATGTGCTTTTTCCAGCCATATTAGGTCCTGTTAGAATCATAGTTTTTCTATCAGTTGTATTTAAAAAGGTGTCATTTGGAACAAATTCTTCATTTTTAAGTAATGTTTCAACAACTGGATGTCTACCGTTGATAATTTCTATTGAATCTATATTTTTATTAATTATAGGCTTCACATAGTTTTTTTCAACAGCAACGGAAGCAAGAGAAAGTAACGCATCTAATAATGCCAGTGACTTTGCAGTTAGTTGAAACTTTTTAATATATTCTAAGAGTTTAGCATGAATTTCTTTAAACAATTCTTGTGCCAATACTATCTTTTTTTCTTCTGCATTTAAAATTTTATCTTCAATTTGTTTTAGTTCATCTGTTATATATCTTTCAGCGTTGACTATAGTTTGTTTGCGAGTGTATCTATATGGAACTAAACTTTTTTGACTGTTTGTTACTTCAATAAAATAACCAAAAATCTTATTATAATTTATTTTTAAATTTTTAATTCCTGTTGATTGCTTTTCATTTGCTTCTAACTCTAAAATCCATTTTTTTCCTGTTTTAGAGATATCATCATATTCATCAAGCTCTTTATTATAACCTTTCTTAATAAAACCACCATCTGCCAAATTTACTGTGGCATTCTCATTAATTGCATCAAAAAGAAGTTTAGTTATCTCGTTATAATCGAATAGATTTTCTTTTATACCATTAATTATATCACTATTAAAACTTGATAATTCATCTAGAATTTTAGGAACTAACTGTAAACTTGCTTGTATTGCCAAACAATCTTTAGGATTAAGGTTCCCATAAGCGATTTTGCCTGTAAGCCGTTCTAAGTCATACACTTTTGCTAGCAATTCTTTTAAACTTTCACGCTTAATTATATTTTTAATTAATTCCTCAACGCCTTTAAGTCGCGCATTTATTTTTTTATCGTCAAATAAAGGTTTATCTAAAAATGATTTTAACATTCTTGCACCCATATTTGTTTTAGTTTTGTCAAGCAACCAAAATAAAGAGCCTCGTTTTTTGTTTTCACGAAGTGTAGTATCGAGTTCAAGGTTCCTTCTTGTGTTAGCATCAAGTTGCATATAATCATTAAGCATTACAAATTCAACTGCATTAATATGGTATAAACTGCGTTTTTGTGTTTCGTTTAAATATGCTAGCAGTGCACCCGAACTTTGCACTGCAAACTGCTTATTGCCACATTTAAGTTTGGTTAAACTATCGGTTTTAACTTGATTAAGTAGTATTTTTTTAGCTGTTTCAAATAAAAAACTTTCTTCACTATATAAATTAAAGTGCGGAACGGTTTGATTTTGGACGCAAAATAGTGTGCTGGAACAATCTAGCATTTCTTTGTTACATATAATTTCTTTAGGAGTAATCATAACTAAAAAATCGTTAAGTTTATCCAAAACATTATATTCAGTAAACTGTGACATAAAAAAGTCGCCAGTAGTAATGTCAATATATGAAATACCAATGTTATTTTTCTCTTTAAATACGGATGCAATAAAAGACTGTGATTTATCGTCAAGCATCTCGCTATCAATAACAGTTCCTGCAGTTATTACTCTAACAACATCTCGTTCTACTATCTTAACACCTTTTTGTGGTTGAGTTAATTGTTCACAGATTGCAACTTTATATCCTTTATTAATAAGCTTTGAAATGTATGTTTCAACTGCCTTAGCAGGCATTCCACACATTGGTGCGTTTTTTTCTAAACCACATGCCTTTCCAGTTAGTGTAAGCCCTAGTTCTCTACTACAAATATCTGCATCCTCAAAAAAAAGTTCATAGAAATCACCCAATCTATATAATAAAATTGTGTCTTTATATTTTTCTTTAGTTTGCAAATAATGTTGCATCATTGGTGAAATTGACATTTTATTTTCCTTTCTTAATTTAAAAATTCTCCGATAAGTTTATTATTTATCATCCTTTTCACTTCAACTTTATGAAATGAATGTATGCTGATAATGTTTTTATCGCTAGGGACAAATATTGATTTACCACTATCGGTAAAAGTGTTATATCCCTTCTTTTCTTTATCATAACTATCAACCAAAGCATTAATGACTTTCCCAATCAACTCACTATTTTTTTGTTTTGTTATACTTTTAGATAACTTTAATAATTCGTTTACTCTTTTTCTTTTAATTTCGTTAGAAACTTGTTCTTCCATTTTATCAGCTACTGTACCACTTCTTTTGGAATACATAAAAGCAAAAACTCCATCATATTGAACTTCTTTAATTAAGTTATAAGTTTCCATGAAATCTTCTTCATTTTCGCATGGAAAACCCACAATTATATCAGTGGAGATATAACAATCCGGAATATGGTTTCTAATATTTTTAATAAGTGAAAGATAATGCTCTTTTGTGTATTTTCTATTCATTAGTTTTAAAATTTTATTACTACCCGATTGAACTGGCAAATGAATAACTTTGCAAATTTTATCATTAGTTGCAATGGTTTTAATTACATCTTCCGTTAAATCTTTTGGATGGCTAGTCATAAATTTGAGTTTAAAATTTCCATCTAACTTCGCACATTTTTCTAACAGTTTAGCAAAAGTTATATTTTTATCATCTATGTCATTACCATAACTATTTACATTTTGACCAAGTAAAGTTATATACTTATAACCTTCCTTAATAAGATTTTTAACTTCATTAATTATATCCTCCATTTTTCGGCTTCGTTCTTTTCCCCTAACAAATGGAACAATACAATAAGAGCAAAAATTGTTACAGCCATAACTTATATTTACCCAAGCATTTGCCCCACTTGTGCGCAGAGCATTATAATTTTCGTTTATTTCTCGCTCATTTTCCCAAACATCACAAATATACTTTTTATTTTCTATAAAACTTTCTAAATATTCTTGAAACACATGCAAATTATGTGTTCCAATAATAATATCAACAAAGGGAAATTTTTTCTTAATTATTTCCGCTCTGCCCTCTGCTTGCGATGCACAACCGCAAACGCAAATAATTAGATTAGGATTATTCTTTTTTAAACTTTTTAAAGCACCGATATGTGCATAAAGTTTTTGCTCTGCTCCGTCACGAATACAACAAGTGTTAAAAACAACAATATCAGCGCTTAACTGTTCACTCGTTTCAATATAGCCAAATAAATTCAACACACCTGCTAATTTCTCACTTTCGTGCACATTCATTTGGCATCCATAAGTTTTTATTAAATAATATTTTTGTTTTATCATAATATTTCCTAAATTGATTTTTTCAAAAATCAAAAAATTTCGTAATTATTTAACAGTATACACTTTTTTTGTGATAATTTCAACATATTAGAACATAATACTGTTAAATAGTTAGGTGCAGTTAATTAATGAAAAGATTTTTAAAATACTCTATAATATTTATATTAATTATGATAATATTTGCAAGTGTTTTTTTTACACTGTTTTTTGCTCTTGACACAACAAGTTTTGCATTTGACAGAAATAAAGTGTTTGCAAATAGTGGAAATTTAGTAATCGTAAACGAAGTTGGCACAGTTTTAAATGAAAATACTAACAATGATTTTACAACACTTGCTGATATAAACTTGTATACTGTTAACGCTTTTATTTCTATTGAAGATAAAGATTTTTTTAATCATAAGGGTGTGAATTATAAACGCATGATAAAAGCAGGTTATAATAATATTATTAACGGTTCAATTAAAGAAGGTGCTTCCACTATTAGCCAACAATTAATTAAAAACACTCATTTATCACATGAAAGAACTTTTAAACGAAAGTTACAAGAAATTAAACTTGCTAAAGAAATGGAAAAAAAACTTAGCAAAAAGGAAATTTTTGAAGGTTATTTAAACGCAATTTATTTTGGTGAAAATGCTTACGGAATTGCAGATGCAAGCAGAATTTACTTTAATAAAACACCAAAAGAATTAACACTTGCCGAGAGCGCAACGCTTGCCGGACTTATTAAAGCACCAGCCACCTACTCACCTATTAAGAATAAAGTTAATTGTTTAAAACGGCGAAATCTTGTTTTAAAAGAGATGCTAAGCGATGGAAAAATAACAAACCAAGAATATGAGAAAGCAAAAGATAGTGATATTGAAGTAACTTTCACTAAAATTGCCACTAAAGATAAAAATAAAAATCTATATAATAAAGCAGTTGTTGACGAGGCATGTAAACTATTAAACTTATCAAAAGAGGAATTATATTTGGGCAATTACAAAATTACAACTTATCAAAATGAAAATATACAAAAATCACTTAATGATAAGCTGTCGAATAAAAATTATTTTGTTAAAAACAAAAATGGTTTTGAAAGTGATGGACTGGCAATAGTAATGGATAATAAAACTGGAGGAGTTGTTGCTTTTGCTGGAAAAAGCGATTACATTATGAAAAGTGAATTTAATCGTCAACCGGGAAGTGCGATAAAACCAATTTTAGTGTTTGCTCCAGCCCTTGAAAATGGTGCAATATCCCCTAGCACACAAATTTTAGATGATAAAATCAATATTGACGGTTATTCGCCACATAATGTTGGTGGCGGACATGCGGGATATGTTAGTGTAAGAGAAAGCGTTAGTAAAAGTTTAAATATTCCATCAGTAAAAATAATGCAAAAAATTGGAATTGATAATGCAAAAGAATTTGCTAAAAATAGCGGAATAAATTTTGATAAAAAAGACAAGGGTTATGCTATTGCACTTGGTGGTTTTACAGAAGGTATTTCACTAAAATCCTTAACTAATTCATATTTGCCGTTTGCAAATGGTGGTAATTTTCAGGAATCATTATTTATCAAAGAAATAAAAAATGCAAGCGGAATAACTATTTTTAAAAATAATCAACTAAAACACAAGATTATGGGAGATGACACTGCATATCTTATGACTGACCTTCTTATAGATGGAGTTAAAAATGGAACTAGCAGAAAACTAGCAAGTTTACCTTATGCAGTTGCGGGAAAAACTGGAACGGTTGCAGTAAAAGGCACAAATTATAACACAGATGCAATTAGTATTGCTTACACCACAAATCACACAATGGGAGTTTGGTTGGGAAATTATTCAATGGATGATAAAAAATCGTTGGAAGGTAGTAATAATGGCGGAACATTCGCAACGGCTATAATTAAAGACTGCTTTATAGATATTTATAAAAACGAAAAACCTGATTGTTTTATAATGCCAAGCAGTGTGGAATATGTTGAAATTGATAATAAACTTCTTAATAGTACACATGAAATTGCCCTTTGCTCCTCGTCAACACCAGAAAGATATAAAGTTAAAGAATTGTTTAGTAAAAGGTATTTGCCTAGTATAGTTAGCACAATATTTGAAAATTATAAACTTGAAGATTTTTCAGTAAGTTATTTAAATAATATGCTAAATATATCATTTTTAGCGGAAGATTTTATCACTTACGATATTTATATTAATGATGGGCAAGAAAGAAAACTAAAAAGAATTGAAGGAACCACAGGAGAAATCAATTATAACGAAAGATTAAATCAAACTAACGAAAAAGCGCAAATTTATATTAAATATTTTTACAATCACGACAAAAGAAGTTTTATATCAAATAAGCAAACTATATATGTTTTATCTAATAACACTAACTTTTTTAATAACCTTGAAAAGAAAAATGATTTTGCTTTTTTGTTTGGTAGTTAAAAATACAACTAAAATTACTGGTTTAAATTAATTATATATAAATACCCCCGCAAAATTAATATAGCAAAATAAGCAAAAAACATGTAATCACTGCGCATTTTACAAAACATTTCTATGTCTTTTTTCAGTATTTATTTTCTAAATTTCAATCTAATTGACGCCGAACTTTTTAAAAGTTGTTATTGACTTGCAAAAATATTATTAACTTCTTTTATTAAGATTAGTTCTAAACTCCTGCATTAGAAGAGTTTTGTTATGCTTAAAAATTTCATATAAACATAATTTTTAAAAAAAGCCGAACTTTTTATAAGTTCAGCAATTATTTAAAACTGTATTTAACTAGAAAGAATATCATCGTCATTATTAAAATATCTTGTTTTGTAACTATCATTTAAAATTTCTTTTAATATTTCTTCTTCTAATTCATCTATCGGTTTATCGGAAATATTGTTTTCTTCTTCTTTTTCTTCTATATCACTATAATCAAACATTTTATTAGAAAGCGTGTTTTTTAAAACATCAATTCTTTCTAGTAAACTTTCATAATCTGGCAACTCGTCTAACGATTGCAAGTCAAACTTTTTTAAAAACACATCGGTTGTGCCGAAAAGCAAGGGTTTTCCTATTGTATCTTTTCTTCCCACAACTGTGATAATGCCATTTTCCAGTAAACTAGAAATTGAATAATCGCTGTTTACTCCTCTAACATGCTCAATTTCCAAACGAGTTATAGGTTGTTTGTATGCTACTATCGCACACACATCTAACACAGCTCGCGTTAAATTTTTTTCTCTAATAGGATTAAGCACAGCAGATATTTGCTCACTATAATTTGGATTAGTTGATAACTGCGCTTTTTCATTATAAACAATTAATTGGATACCATCATCTTTCATTTCTTCTAACAGTTCAGCAAAAGCAATTTTTACTTCTTCTATATCAATTTCTAGTTTTTCGGCAATATCTGAAAACATTACTCCGTCACCTGAAACAAATAATATTGCTTTTAATATTTCTTTTAAGTTGTCCATTTTATTTCTCCTGTTTTGAAAGTATAATATCTTTAAAGATATCTTCTTGTCTTATTGAAATTTCTTGTAATTTTAATAGTTCTAGTATTGCCATGAATGTGGTTACAATTTCTTGTTTTGAGGATTGGGAAGAAAATAATTGAGAAAACGCAATTTCATCATGCAGTAGTAAAGCATCTTTAATATTAGATATTTTTTGCTCAATAGTGTATTTTTCTTTTTCAATTTCCTTCACTTCAGTAATATCTTCTTTGATTTTAACCTTATGCATCATGTCCATAAAAGCATTAAGAAGCATATCTAAAGGCATATTATTAATTATTATTCTAGATTTATGAGCATCTTCTTCGGGGTTTTTATAAAATCTATCAATATTTTCAAGTGGCTTTAATTTTTCCACCATTTCTTTCATTAATTCATGTTCTTTTAAGCGTATTTTTAGTAAAAAGTCAGGATCAAGTTCGTCATCTTGTTCCTCTTCTTTTCTAGGTAACAGACTTTTACTTTTTATCTCAATTAATTCACTAGCAACAACTATAAATTCACTAGTTTGCTCCATATTTAATTTTTCAGAAAGATTCATTGCTTCAAGAAACTGGTCAGTTATATCTGCTAGTTTTATCTCTTCAATGCTTAGTTTGCTTTTTTTTATCAAAAATAAAAGCAAATCAAGCGGACCTTCCTGATCGGCAAATTTAAATTTAAGCCCGTCATCGTTATTAAGATTAATTATTTCAACATTATTTTCTTGCATAAGTTAGTCCTAATATACCTATATTATCCATGACCAAAACATAAGAATAGGAGATATAACTGCATCTATTAATGACAAAATCACTGGACTTAAAAATAACAATACTCCCAAAAGAACAAAATGCCCGTATTTTTTCATAAAAAGTGTGTATTGATTATCATATTTTAAAAAGGTAGTAACAAAATTAAATCCATCTAAAGGATAAATAGGAAGTAAATTAAAAATAAACAAACATGAATTTAAAACTAGCATAAACTCGGCAATATGATATATTAAAAATAAAAAATTATTTGATATAAGTGTAAATTTAAATAGTACAACATATACTGCACCAAAAATAAATGCTAATGTTAAATTAACAAGAACGCCTGCCACAGACACCCATGCCATACCCTTTTTATATTTTCTAAATTTCATAGAATTTATAGGAACTGGCTTTGCCCAACCAAAACCAAAAAACATCGCGGCAAAAAAACCAAATGGTTCAAGATGGGCAAGAGGATTAAGAGTAAGTCTTCCTGCTTTTTTTGCAGTATCATCTCCATTAAGGTTGGCAACAAAAGCATGTGCATATTCATGGGCCGATAAAGAAACAACAAGTGTAATAAGTAAAGCTATACAAGCGAGTATGAGTTCGAAGCCTGTGAAGCTTCTCATAAGACTTAGCATAAAATCTCCTAAAAATGTTAATAATTTATTATATAATATACTATTCAAAAACACAAGAAAATAAGCAAATGTTAAAAAAATGACAGTAAAATTAACACCATTTCTGTTTTATTTTCTTTCCGTATTACAATCCGTTGTGTTAACTTGGGTTGATAGGATGAAGAAGAACTATAACAATTAAGTCCGTTAACTATATTTATTATCATTATTTTAATCTTTTCGTTTTAAAATTAAACAATTAATAATATTGTTTCTTAACATAAGTCGAAATAAAAATAAAAAAAACAAACTGTCAATTTTAAATTAATTTAATCATGTAAGAATGCATAAGTTAAGTCTACATAAACTGTTTAAGATAATATGAATTGAAAAGAACTTATATAAGAAGTAAAATAAATTATATCAAAATCAAAAGACTAAGTATTTCATGTTAGCATTTAAACTTTTTATCTCTGCAAGACACTCGTAATTTTTTAATTCACAGTTTATTTTTCTATATTTTAAAACAATAATGAAAAAATCTTGCTTTGTTTTTATTTGTGTTTTTATTAAACAAGTAAAGTTGTTTATGTTATTTATTCATATTTTTAAAAATTGCGTATGACTTTATAAATTTTCATATTCTTAAAAAGAGCGTATGACTTTACAAAAAAAATAGCGGCTTAAACTGCACGCTAATTTTCTATAATATTAGTATTTTGCTTCTTTAATTTTTGCTGCTTTGCCAGTTAAATTTCGCAAATAATATAATTTTGCTCTTCTAACTTTTCCGCGCTTAACAACTTCAATTTTATCAATTCTTGGTGAATGAATAGGGAATATTTTTTCTACCCCTACGCCAAATGAAATACGGCGCACTGTGAAAGTTTCTCTAACACTGGAATTTTTTCTAGCAATAACTACCCCTTCAAACACTTGAATTCTTTCGCGTGTGCCTTCCACAATTTTGTTGTATACTTTAACTGTGTCGCCCACATTAAATTCAGGAACTTCAGGTTTTAAATTTTCTCGTTCTAATGCTTCAATTAATGTCACTGACTTATCCTCCTATATAGATTAAACTTGTTGTTCATAAACCTATGTTTAGCGGACCAACCGAAGTCATGTTGATAATACCATAAAGCAAGGCAAAAATCAAGTATTAATCACATATTCTTTTCAAATTTTACGATTTTTTAATTTAAACATAATCACTAAGTGCTAAAAATAGTTTTGCTGTTGCAACTGTATCAAACATTGCGCGGTGGGCATTAGTAAGATTAATCCCAAGCTTATTCACTGCATCTTTTAAGGTATAGCGTTTTAAGTTAGGAATACCTATCCTTGCTAAATGCATTGCGTCAATTTGTTTATTTTTAAACTTATATCCAAGTTTTAATCCAAAATGATTGATAAATTTATAATCGAAATTAATATTATATGCCACTATAGTTGAACCGTGGCAAAACTTATAAAAATCTGGCAACACTTCTTCAATACTTGGCGCATCCTTAACTAACTCGTTAGAAATACCTGTCATCTTAACTATAAAATCGGGTATAATTTGTTTTGGTTTAATAAGTGTTGAAAAAGTTTCCGTTAGCTCTCCGTTCACAATCTTTACTGCTCCAATTTCTGTGATTTCATCCTTTGAAGAATCTAAACCAGTTGTTTCAAGGTCAAATACAACAAATGTATTATTTTGTAAAAAATTGCTTACAGGAGAATTTTCAACAAATAGAAATTGCTGTTCAACCACTTGGTAAGACTTAGGAAATATTAATTGATAATTTGAATTCACTTCTTTATAAACTTGGATTTCTTTATTCTCAATTTCTGGAAGCCTTGCAAAAGCAATGTTTTTTGCTTTAAGCGTGAATCTGTCGCCATCCTTTTCCAGCACACCATTAACTAAAATACTCTTATTATTTTCTAAGAGTTTTGCTTTTTCTTTATCTGCAATTCTTGGAAAATAAATAACTCGGAGTGAATTGTTATTATATGCTAATTCAAATGTAAAATATTCTTTTTCAATCTGCTCACCTTCGGTATTTTTTCGTTTCGATAAATATTTATTAACTAATAAATAATTAACAAAACCACCAATAGTAATATTTTCATTTTCATATATTTGGCCAACGGGCAAATATATTTCTTTATTTTTTTCAATTTTTCCAATTAAATTCATAATATCAGTTGGTAAAACTATAACTCTTTCGTCTAAAATATTATTATCATTATATTTTTTCATTAATTGTTTATTTTGTTCTTCTAAAATTTTTAATGTATTATTACTTTTTTCTTGCAAACAAATTTCCACTTTATCAAACATGGTTTTTTTTATAAAGTCTTGTAGCTTTTCAACAAAGTTAAAGGATAAAAAATAATTATATGCAGTAGTATCGCATTTTATAGTGAGTTTATATTTTTCATTTTCATTTATTACAACAATATTGCTTTTTTTAACGCCCTTCGCAATTCCGCAAAAATTATTTTTTATATAATTTATAACATTAATTGTTATAACATCTTCATCAATAAAGTACTTTTTAAATTTTGTTTTAATTTTTATAGTTTTATTAAAATATTCTTCCACATGTGTTTGAATGCACTTTTTGTCATCGTCAGTAAAATATTCCTGTTTATAAACAAATCGTAAGATTGCAAGGTTGTTATCTTTGTCATAAACAACATTGGATAACTTTAACTTTTTATATTTATTATTTTCTTTATCATTAATGCATTTTAATAATTTCATCATAGCAACCTAAAAACAAATATTTGTAAGAAATCAACTAATAATATAAAACTAAACAGTATTATCAAGCCAATTGTGTGAATACTTTGTTCAATTTTTTCATTAATTGGTCTTCCCCTGACTCCTTCTATAATAACAAACACCATTCTTGCACCATCTAATGCCGGAATTGGTAAAAGATTAAACACAGCTAAGTTAAGTGATAATATTGTAAAAAATAATAGTAGGTACCTAAAACTAATTCCAGCTGCTTGCGCCACAGCAGAAACCGCCGTAATAGGACCTCCTAAGTTTTGAATACTCTGTTTGCCTATAAGAAGGTTGCCAATAATTTTCAAACATTCCCAACTAATATCTGCGCAAAATGGCACACTCTTTAAAAGTGAAGTTCCAAAATTATATCTAACATACGCTTCTTGATATAATCCTGCTGACGCATAATCGCTATTATTTCTCTCCACTGTTTTATAGTTTGTGATAGTAAGGACAATGACTTGTTTATCGCGTCTAACCTTAACGGTATATGGCTTTCCCACTTCTTGTTTAGACATTAATGAAAACGCTCCGCCATTCAAATATGATGGTTTAACATTATCAATTTCTAAAAATATATCAGCTTCTTTAAAATATTCAGTTTCACTTAAAGTGGATATATGAGTTTGATAATCTTCATCAAAAGAATATGCAGCCGTTAACCCATCGCCCATAACCATAAGAAGTGCAACTGCCGCAACTATTGCCGCTAAAAAGTTAAAAAATGCACCACCAAAAAAAATAATTAATCGTTGCCACCAAACTTTTTTATTAAAGGAATCTGGATTATCTGTTGTTTCCTCCTCTCCTTCAAAAGCACAGTATCCACCTAGCGGAATAATTCTTATTGCAAAAACTTCGCCATTTTTGCGTGTTTTCTTCCAAATTGCTTTACCAAAACCAATAGAAAATTCGTTTATTTTGAATTTAAATATCTTACCAAAAACATAATGTCCTAACTCATGAATAAAAATAAGCAATGCAAAAACAAGCAATGCTATTATTATATAAAAAATGTTCAAAAAAATTGCAGACAAACTAACTCCTTAAACTATGGGAAACGATTATAACAACATAATTATTGCTAAAAGAAACACAAATTCTCCATTATAAATTAAACCATCAACTCGATCTAACACTCCACCATGCCCCGGCAAAAGATTACCAAAATCTTTAATATTATTTTTTCTTTTAAAGAAACTGGCAAATATATCGCCAAATTGAGAAACAATAGAACCTATTACTCCCAAAACAAGTATATGCCAAATATTGCCATTTATTGCTATAAAAAAAGTATTAAATATAGTGTTGGTATTAAAAATTAAAAATAATATTAAAACTCCAATCAAGGAAAATGTAAGACCACCAAGTGCTCCTGAAATAGTTTTCTTAGGACTAATTTTAGGGCACAATTTTGGTCCTTTTAGAAGTGACCCTACTGCGTACGCAAAAGTGTCGGTAAACATAGTTGAAACAAATAAAGAAATAAATATAAAAAGTGTAAAAATCTCAAGTCCAGCAGTGTAAGAGTGATTAAAGAACACACCATTGAATTGAGCCAGATTATTAATAAAAAATAATGGTAAAAACAAAAGCGCAGGATAAAACATCACAAAAGTTGAGTTATAAGATTTTTGTATAGCAAATTTAAAATATGAAGTTTTTAATTTCACACTTTCTAGTTGCTTACCAGCTTGCTTTTTAAAGATTAATGAAATTATTAAATTTATTATAAAAATAGCAACAATAACAATAGGAAATACTAGAAAATAATAATAATAAGGATAGCCTTGAAGAAGCCCTATAAAAATGCAAAAATATATAATTATAGGATACAGTGCCACAAATATAGTATTTGTGAATTTACCATTAATCCTTAATGCACGAGAAATTTCTAAACAACTAATAATTGCTATTGCTATAAAAATTATATCAAAAACATAAATGGTTTGATACCTAAGAATTATTGCCCCAATCAAACCTAATAATATAAAGAAACCTGTTAAAACTCTTGTTTTCATTTTATCCTACTTTTATCTATTTAGTATGGTTTAAACTTCTAATAATTCATTTTCTTTTTGAAGTGTTATTATATCAATGTCAGCGATACTTTCATCTATAATCTTTTGCACTTCTTTCTCAATCCTGGCTAAATCGTCTTCGCTAATTTCACTGTTTTTCTTCATGGTTTTAAATTCGTTTAAAATATCACGGCGTGCGTTTCTGCAAGCAACTTTTGAATTTTCTGTTATTTTATTAACTTCTTTAACAAACTCTTTTCTGCGTTCCTCAGTTAATTCAGGGAAAATAAGCCTTATAACTCTGCCATCGTCACTAGGATTTAATCCCAAATTGGCTGCATCAATAGCTTTTACAACCGCTTTAATTTGTGAGTTATCCCAAACATTAACAAGAAGCATTCTTGCTTCTGGAACTGAAATAGTTGCCATTTGCGAAATAGGAGTTAACACTCCATAATAATCTACTAATACTCTTTCAATTATTTTTGGATTTGCTCTGCCCGCTCGAATTTGAAAAAGTTCATTACTATGATGTGTTTTAATTTTATCCATATTGTCTTTTAAATCATCGAAAAACATTTTAGTTTCTTCAGTAAACATAATTTCCTGCCTTTATATTTATATCACCTAATTTTACTATAATGCTAAAAATTTAGCAAACAATTTATATTGTTTAGTATAAAAAAATACCTAATAAAAAAAACTAGCGGATTTACACTAGTTTTTGATAATTATTTATTCTTTAAATTGTTTGTTGTAATACTTCTGCAGCAAAGTTATCATTTCTTTTTTGAAGACCTTCACCCATCTCAAAACGAGCGAATCTTCTAATAGTGATTTTCTCGCCGATTATTAAAATTGCATCCGTTACAACTTGGGCAATTGTTTTTTCTGAATCTTTAATATAGTCTTGTTCAAGCAAACAAATATCTTTGTAAAACTTTTTAATTCTTCCTTCAATCATTTTTTCAATAATTTCAGGTTTTTTGCCTTCGTTCTTTGCTTGTTCTCTAAAAATATTCTTTTCAGCATCAACTACATCAGCAGGAACTTCATCTATTGAAATATATTCAGGTTTTGATGCTGCAATTTGGAGTGCAATATTTTTGCAAAGTTCTAAAAAGTTATCGCTTTTAGCAACAAAATCAGTTTCACAGTTTATTTCAACTAACACACCAATTTTACCACCCATGTGAATATAAGATTCAACAACTCCTTCAGCAGCAATTCTATTTGCTTTTTTAGCAGCTGCAGCAATTCCTTTTTCGCGTAACCAATCAGCTGCTTTGTCAAGGTCGCCATTGCATTCAGTAAGTGCATTTTTACAATCAAGCATTCCAGCACTAGTTCGTTGTCTTAATTTTTTAATATCTTCAGTTGTATATTTCACATCTGCCATGAATTTCTCTCCTTTATGTGTTTAGTTTTTATTAATACTTTCAACAATTTTATCAACTGACGAGATTAAATCTTCAGTGATATTTTCTTCTGCAATTTCTTCGTTAGTTTCTGCATTTTCTTCTACTTCTCTTTCGGTATCTTCAGCACTAGCAGGCACAACGCCTTCTTTTGCTTCGATTACTGCATTTGCCATAGCATTTAAAATTAATGATACAGCACGAATAGCATCGTCGTTGCCGGGAATAATATAGTCAATTCCTTCCGGATCACAGTTGGTATCAATTAAACCAACTATAGGTATGTTAAGAGATTTTGCTTCCTTTACTGCAATATGTTCTTTTTTGGTATCTACCACAAACATAACATCTGGCAAATTCACCATTTCTTTAATGCCGCCAAGGTTTTTCTCTAATTTTTCCATTTCAGCTCTTAACTTCAAAACTTCTTTTTTAGGAAGTAAATCAAACTCACCTAATTTTTCCATTTGGATAAGTTTGTTAAGTCTGTTAACTCTGCTACGAATAGTTTTAAAATTTGTTAGTGTTCCACCCAACCATCTTGAGTTAACATAGAACATTCCACATCTTTTAGCTTCTTCTTCAATAGCCTTTTGCGCTTGTTTTTTTGTGCCCACAAATAAAATAGTTTTATTTGCTTGAGCCATCTCTTTGATAAAGTTATAAGCAGAATCTATCAAAACAGATGATTCTTCCAAGTTAATAATATGAATATCATTTCTGGAAGTGAAAATGTATTTTGCCATTTTAGGGTTCCATTTTCTAGTTTGATGACCAAAATGTACGCCCGCTTCTAGCAGTTGTTTCATTGAAATTACTGGCATTTTTTTTCTCCTTTTGTTTTAACTACTAAACCTTAATTTATTTGTTTGGTAGTTCCTCCTCTACCACATTAACTCTATTTAACAACCATTTATTGGCAACTGTTAAATAAATAGTGATGAGTGTGTAATTTTTTAACTAATTAGTTTATCATAAATCAATATCTTAATCAATTATACGCGAAATTAATATTTTTTGCTTTTATAAAAACATTAAAATCAACATATAATTTAACCTTTCGTTAATTTTATTAGAACTAATTTTCTTCATCTTTTGTAATTATTATTTTTAAAAGTATTACTTGTATTATTAATTATTGTTTAACAATTTCAATAATCTTTTTTCTTATATAATTTTATTAATAAATTAATACATAGTTTTCAACTTTGTCTAGTTAATTAAACTAATTCAATTATTGCCATTTCAGCATTATCGCCATCTCTTGTGCCAAGTTTAACAATACGAGTGTAACCACCACCTGTTCCCAGGTCTTCTTTTCTTGTTGCATATTTTGGTGCGTATTCATTAAATATTTTTTCAATTAATGGATGATCAATATCTTTTGTACGGGCAATAAAGTTTAATTTGCTTTCTTTTTCTGCTCTAACTTCTTGTATGTCATATAGCTTACTCATGATTGCGCGTCTTGCTTTTAACTTATTAGGTCCATCATTAATCACTTCTTTCTTAACTTTTTCGCCTTTTGCGTTAACGGTTGTTTTATCAACCTTTACTACATCCTTATAAGAATTAATTGCAAGGGTTAATAATTTTTCAGTGTACGACCTAAGTTCTTTAGCTTTTGCAAAAGAGGTTGTTATTTTGCCATGCCATAATAAATTTGTGGCTTGGTTTTTTAAAACAGCAAGTCTTTGATCAGTTGGTTTGTTTAATTTTCTCATAAAGCCTTTTCTCCTTTTAGATATCTTCTTCTTTTAATGCTAGGCCGTAACCCTTTAATTTTTCAATAACTTCTTCAAGTGAGCGTTTACCTAGATTTTTTACTTTAGAAAGGTCACTTTCAGTTCTTTTGATTAATTCGTCAATTGTATTAATATTTGCTCTTTTTAAACAATTTGAACTTCTAACAGACAAATCCATTTCTTCAATAGTCATTTCAAGCACTTTTGTTTGACTGTCTTCTTCTTTATCAACAAGCAAATCAACTTCTGACATGCTTGCAACAAGGTCTACAAATAGTGAAATGTGATCTTGAATTAGTTTTCCCGACAAGCTTATAACTTCTCTAGCAGTAAGAGTGCCGTTGGTTTCCACTTCGATTGTTAGTTTGTCATAGTCAATATTTTGACCAACACGAGTGTTTTGAACATAATAGTTAACTTTTTTAACAGGCGTGAAACTTGAATCTATTGGAATATATCCAATAGGCATTTCATCGTTTTTATTATCGTCTGCTTGAACAAATCCTCTACCCCGGCCAATATATATTTCTAATTCAAATTTTGCACCTTCATCCATTGAACAAATGTGAAGTTTTGGATTTAAAATTTCAACTTGATCATTATGTTCAATATCAGCTGCAGTAACTACGCCAGCACCATATTTATTGATGCGTAAAATAGTAGTAAAATATCTGGAAGTATCAAAAGATTTTACAGCTAAACTTTTAATATTAAGAACAATATCAACAACATCTTCCGCAACGCCTTTAATCGTTGAAAATTCGTGTTGAACGCCATTAATTTTGATACCTACTGCTGCACAGCCCGGCAAAGCAGAAAGTAACGCTCTTCTTAAACAGTTGCCAATAGTGATACCAAATCCACGGTCTAGCGGCTCAACTGTAAATCTTGCAAAACAACCATTATCGGTTTCCTCACAAGTAATTTTTGGCTTTTCAATTTCCATCATAATAATAATTCCCCTTTATTTGGATTACTTTGAATATAGCTCAACAATTAAGTGTTCCTTAATGTTTAAGTCAACATCATCACGCTCTGGAAGTGTTAAAATTTTACCACTAAGTGTTTTAGGGTTAAAATCTAACCATTTTGGTAGAACTACCTTAATTTCTTTAAGTTCTTTAAATTGTTCTAATTGTTTTTTGTTTTCCTTAATTTCAATCACATCATTAACAGACACTAAGAAAGATGGAATATCCACTCTTTTTCCATTAACTGATATATGACCATGATTAACAATTTGGCGACTTTCAGCTCTAGAAGCACCGATGCCCATTCTAAAAACAACATTATCTAATCTTCTTTCAAGAAGTGATAACATGTTTTCACCAACAATGCCTTTCATACTTAAAGCTTTATCATAGTAAGTACGAAATTGTTTTTCTAAAAGACCATATAGTCTCTTAACTTTTTGTTTTTCGCGTAATTGTAAATTATATTCAGATGGCTTTCTTCGTGATGCACCATGTACGCCCGGAACAGAATTTCTTTTTTCTATTGCACATTTTCCAGAAGTACATCTCTCACCTTTCAAAAAAAGCTTAACGCCTTCTCTTCGGCATAATCTACAATCTGCGCCAGTATATCTTGCCATAGTTTTTTTCTCTCCTTATAATTATTTGTTTTTTATTTCATCGCCTAAAATTAGAAATAATAAAAAAATTGTTAAATAATTTTTATTTATACTTTAAAAATAATTTAGAATGTATTTATTATATTCTTCTTCGTTTTGGCGGACGGCAACCGTTGTGAGGAATAGGTGAAACATCTTTAATAGAAGTTATGTTAAGCCCAGCAGTTTGCAATGCCCTAACCGCAGTTTCTCTGCCATTTCCCGGTCCTTTAACAAACACATCAACATTTCTAACACCTTGTTCAGTTGCACTTTTTCCAGCAATTTCACTTGCTTGTTGTGCAGCAAAAGGAGTGCTTTTTCTTGAACCATTCAATCCTAAACTCCCCGCGCTACTCCAAGAAATAACATTACCAGCATGATCTGTGATAGTTACTAAGGTGTTATTAAAAGATGCACTGATATAAGCACAACCTTTATCTATATTTCTAGTTACCTTTTTCTTTTTAACAACTTTCTTTTTAGTTTTAACAGCCATTATTTTTCTCCTATAAAATTAAATAGTTTTAACTATTTTTTTGCTTTCTTACCTTTTGAAACTGTTTTCTTTGGTCCTTTTCGAGTGCGCGCGTTTTGTTTAGTGTTTTGTCCACGAACAGGTAATCCTTTTCTATGGCGAATACCACGATAACAACCAATTTCTTGCAAGCGCTTAATGTTTAAAGACACTTCTCGTTGAACATCGCCTTCAACAATAACATTCTTCTCAATGTACGCACGAATAGACGCAATTTCATCTTCCGATAAATCTTTAACACGAGTGTCTGGATTTATTTTCGTTTCTTTTAAAATTTTATTCGCAGTTGACCTACCAATACCAAGAATATAAGTTAAACCAATTTCAACTCTCTTGTCATTTGGTAAATCAATTCCAGCAATACGAGCCATTAGACTTCCTCCAAAATTTTTAGTTTTTGTTTGTATATATAAATGTAATAAGGAAATTTCGATTGAATTTTCAATCTTAATCAGCCGCCCTTAATCACAATTATTTTCTAGTTTTATTTTTTTATTTAGCTAATATATAATTAGCAAGGTTATTTTAACCTTGTCGTTGTTTATGTTTTGGATATTTTGAACAAATAACCATAACAGTTCCGTCTCTTTTGATAACCTTACAGCTATCACACATTTTTTTAACAGATGGTCTTACCTTCATAATTATATATCCTCCTCCGTTTTTGTTGGTTGCTTTTTCATTCTCCATGTGATTCTTCCTTTGGTTAAATCATAAACTGACATTGCAACCTTAACTTGATCGCCGACAAGTATTCGAATATTATTAAGGCGTAACTTGCCCGACAAATATGCGATTATAATATAACCATTAACAAGTTGAACTTTAAAATTTGCATTTCGTAGAACGTCCACTACTATGCCTTCTGTTTCAATTATATCTTGTTTCGACAATGTTCGCCTCCTATACACTTTTTGTAATTTTATAATCTTTTAAAATTTTTATAATTTCACCATTTGTTATGGTGTTATTTTTTATTTTTTCTTTAAAAGTGTTGTCACTCTTTAATAAATGTATGTGACTTATATTTTTTCTTTTAGCGTTTTCTAATTTTCTTTTTTTTCCATCAACTAAACACACTAGTTTGTTTTCCATTTTTGTTACAATAAATAACTGCTGTTTTTCTCTGCCTGCTATTGCCATTACTATTGAACCTATAATAACTTTATCTTTCATTAAACTTGCCTCATGTTAAAATTTCTACGCCATCTTCGGTAATTAACACTGTGTTTTCATAGTGAGCAGATGGTAATCCATCACGAGTGCAACAAGTCCAATCATCGTCTAGAAATATTACATTTCTTTCGCCCATGTTTATCATGGGTTCAATCGCTATTGTCATACCCGCAGCAAGTCTTGGCCCACTTCCACTTCTGCCAAAGTTTGGCACTTGTGGTTCTTCATGAAGTTTTTTCCCTATTCCATGCCCCACCAATTCTCTAACACAACTATATCCATTTTTTTCTGCATAAGTTTGTATGCGGTGAGATATATCTCCCACAAATGAACCTGCTTTTAATCCTTTAATTCCTTCGAAAAAACTTTCTTTGGTTACATTCACAAGCCGTTTGATTTCAGGATTGACTTTACCAACTAGAAATGTGCGAGCACTATCACCGTGAAAACCTTTGTAATAAACGCCAACATCAACAGATATTATATCGCCTTCTTCCAGTATTGCATCATGACTTGGTATACCATGCACAACCACACTATTTAATGAAGTGCAAATGGATGCAGGAAAACCATTATAATTTTTAAAAGATGCTTTTGCGCCCATAGATTTGATATAGTTTGAGGCAATAGTGTCTAATTCCGCAGTTGAAACGCCAACCTTAATGTTTTTCTCAATCAATTTTAGCGTTTGCTTAGTTAGCTCACAAGCTTGTCTCATTTTTTCTAAATCTTGCTCTGCTTTAATAGTAATCATTAATAACTATTCCTTTAAACTCACATGGTGGTTTTTTTATCAAATATATCTAATTCAGCATAGAGTTTCACTCTATTTTCTTCCACACTGCCCATCATATCAATACTTATTACTTTGCCTTTCTCTTCATAATAATATTTTACTGGTAAAGTTTGTTTTTCAAAATTCGCTAAGCGTTTTTCGATTGCTTCTTCTTTATCGTCATCTCTAACAAATAATTTACCGCCACACTTTTCACAATTATCTGCAAAGTAATTTGAACGGTTATATATTTGTTTACAGTCAACACAGGTTACTCTGCCTAGCATTCTTCTTTTAGATTCTTTCTTAGGCAAATCAAAGTATAGCACTAAATCAACTTCTTCTTTATTTTTTTTCAAGCTTTTATCTAATAATTTAGCTTGATTTACCGTTCTTGGAAAGCCGTCCAGAATGAATCCATTTTCACAATCTTTTGCTTCTAGTCTTTTATTCAATAAATCAACAGTAACTTGATCGGGCACCAATTCCCCTTTGTCAATAAAGGATTTAGCAAGTAAACCAAGAGGCGTGCCGAGTGCGATATTATCACGAAATAAATCGCCAGTGGAAATAGTTGGAATGCCATATCTTTCGGCTATTTTTGAACTATGTGTACCTTTCCCACAACCTTGAGGGCCCATAATAATTATGTTTGCCATAAGATTACCTCACTTATTACTTATTTAAAAATCCTTTATAATTTCTCATTAGCATTTGTGCTTGAAGTTGTTTATCAAACTCTATTGCAACTGAAACCACAATTAATAATCCTGTTGCACTAAACACATTTACGAGCGTTCCTGAACCTACCCACTTAAATATCAAACTTGGAATAAGCGCAATAGTTGCAAGGAAAACAGCACCAAATAAAGTTATTCTATTGGAAATTTTCTTTAAATACTCAGCTGTTGGTTTACCGGAACGGATTCCCGGAATAAACCCACCGTTTTGTTGAATATTTTTAGAAACATCTTCTGGATTAAAGGTTATTTGTGTCCAGAAATATGCAAAGAATGTTATGAGTACAGCAACTAACACCATATATATCCAACTTCCTGCTCCTAACCAATTACTATAAGTTACATAGAAGTCACTATGTGGCCAGAATATACTCATCAGTAGTTGTGGAAAGGATAATATCGACATAGAGAAAATTATTGGCATAACACCTGTTGCGTTTACTCTAATAGGTATATGTGTGCTTTGCCCACCATACATTTTTCTGCCTTTAATTTGTTTTGCGTATTGCACAGGAATTTTTCTTTCAGATAAATCAATAAACACAATAAATCCAAAGATGAAAATAAGTGCAACGACAAACACAATAAGTTCTATAAATGTTTCAAGTGCCTTGTCTCCGCCTAATGAGATAGTTACGAAAGAATTCAAAATTGAAGTAGCAGCAGTGGATAAAATCCCCACAAAAATGATAAGTGATAAACCATTAGCAAGACCTAAAGAAGTAATCTTTTCGCCTAACCAATAAGTGAACATTGAGCCTGCAACTAATACTAATATAACAAGCATACTAACTAACCATAAAGGTAGAACTGCTGTGTTTAAAATATCTTTAAAAGCAAACACAATAGCAACTGCCTGAACGATAGCAAGGCAAACAGCTGCATACTTTGTGTAAGTGGCAATGCGTTTTTTACCTTCTTCGCCCATTTTTGATAGTTGACCTAAACTTGGAATAGCAATGGTTAATAGTTGAATTATAATAGATGAACTAATATATGGAGCCACCCCCAGTGCTAATATTGCACCGTTAGCTAGCGCCCCTCCACTAACCGCACTAAGCAAACTAAGAAAACCTGCTTGTTGATCTGCTTCAATTAAGCCTGCAAATGCGCCTGATTTAATGCCCGGAACGGGTATCCAACAGCCTACTCTATATATAAAAATTAATAAAATTGTTATATATATTTTATTTCTAATTTCTTTAACTTTAAAAGCGTTTACTAGGGTTTTAAACATTATAGCACCTCTGCTTTTCCACC
>ENA-UOOK01001936-UOOK01001936.1-fermentation-metagenome-genome-assembly--contig:-NODE-1936-length-26417-cov-36.107617_pt1 | contig 26417 bp, 22 predicted proteins | sample MGYA00245777_ERZ724023 | MGnify/ENA primary metagenome ERZ724023 (study PRJEB28704, sample SAMN03018312) | fermentation metagenome | biome: anthropogenic terrestrial biome; feature: soil... | reverse complement strand
GCCGTCTTTACCGCGAAGCACGGCGGATTGTCCGGCGGAACGGACCATCTTGGCGCCGCGTCCCGGAACCAATTCGATATTGTGGATGGTCAGACCAACCGGAATATCTTTAATCTTCAGGCAGTTGCCGGGTTTCAGTTCGGCGCCTTTGCCGTTACGGACCACATCGCCCACTTTCAGCCCGGCGGGGGCCAGAATGTAGCGCTTTTCGCCGTCAGCATAAAAAAGCAGGGCAATATTGGCGCTGCGGTTCGGATCGTATTCGATCGTCTTGACAGTCGCCGGAATGCCGTCCTTGTCACGCAGGAAGTCGATGAGGCGCAGACGACGGGCGTTACCGCCTCCACGGAAACGGGTGGTGATACGACCAGTATTATTGCGTCCACCAGAAGATATTTTACCTTTTGTCAGGCTTTTTTCTGGTTTTGTCGCGGTGATTTCCGAATAGTCCAAGGATGCCATGTTACGCAAGCTTGGTGTAATCGGAGGGAACGTTTTTATAGCCATTATTCTTTACCTTTGATCCTTAGATTATGTCAATGCTGCCTTCAACCAGAGTGACCACTGCTTTTTTCCAGTGATCACGACGACTGACCCGATTGGTCTTGCCAACACGTTTCGGTTTGCCTTTATAATTCATGACATTGACCGAAGCGACTTTGACGTTAAAAAGAGATTCGACTGCTTGAGCGATCTCAATCTTACGTGCACCAGTAGCAACTTTAAAAACATATTTTTTTTGAGCTGCAAGCTCATTATTTTTTTCGGTGACTAACGGAGCTTTAATTACTTCATATGCGTTTTTCATTATATTCTAATCTCCTCTTAAGCAATCCGCTGAATGAATTGGTCCAGCGCATCTTTGGTAAAGACAACTTTATTGAAACGCAACAATTCGTAAACGTTGACGCTGGTAACTTTACGCAGGACAACTTCCGCAAGATTATTGGTTGCACAAACCACACTTTCTTCATAATCTGGAACCGTTAACAGTGCAGAACCAGTAATTTTAAGGTTCTTGAATACAGCGACTGCGCTTTTGGTTTTATGATCTTGAAGTTCGAACTTATCGAGTACTACTACGCTGCCTTCTTGAATACGTTCAGAGAATGCACGTTTAAGCGCCAAGGTTTTGACTTTAGCATTGACTTTTTTATCGTAACTTCTTGGTTTAGGTCCAAAAATGACACCACCACCAGTCCAGATTGGGCTACGGTTACTACCGGCACGAGCACGACCTGTTCCTTTCTGCTTGAAAGGTTTAGCACCGCCGCCACGAACTTCTGCACGAGTTTTCGTATTAGCTGATCCTGAACGTTGTCCCGCTAAAAATGCTACCACAGTGTCGTGAACAGCTTGTTTGCCTTTTTCGAGTTCAATACAACCTTCTGGAAGCTCATAAGCGCCAATAACTGCGCCACTCATATCTAAAATATCTAGTTTTTTATCCGAAAACGTGATATCAATGTAAATAATTAATCTTTCAACCAATTCCTCAGTTTCCCACCTTGGAATCAGTACATCTTCATTAACATAAAACTCATGTCCGTAAAAAGCTTGTTTACCTGTTATGTATTGAAGCGGTTGCTTTTCATTAATATATAACCCCAATCCTTGATTAAACTGTTCGATTAAATCAACATCGACTTCTTGATCTAATCTTAAATACAATTCTTGAACGCTAATATCTGCATAGTGCATAATCAAAAATTTGGCGACATCTTTTTCTAAATTTTCTTTATCGATGTCTTTTTCTGCTTGTTTTAGTAAAGCTTTATAGGTCATAAGCTTCTCCAGCTTCTAGTTTTCGTTTTTGAATTTCGTTTTGTAGAGGTTCTAAAATTAATTCCAGTTTACCTTCCATGATTGCATCTAGTCTTTGAACCGTTAGATTAATTCTGTGATCAGATACTCTATTTTGAGGATAATTATACGTCCTTATCTTTTCACTTCTTGAACCTTTTCCTACCATTGATAATCTAGCTTCGCCTTCTTTTTCAGCTTGTTCTTGAAGATACTGGTCATAAATTCTTGTGACAAGTAAGCGATAAGCTTTATCTTTATTTTCGTGTTGGCTCTTACCTTCTTGACTGGCAACAGCTATTCCGGTTGGAATATGTGTCAACCTTACTGCAGAATAAGTGGTATTAACCGATTGTCCGCCTGGTCCACTTGAGTTAAAGGTATCAAAACGAATATCATTCCATGAAATGTTAATTTCAACTTCTTCAGCTTCAGGCATCACAATTACCGTTGCAGTTGAAGTATGAATTCTACCTTGTGATTCTGTTTCAGGAACTCTTTGTACTCGATGAACACCTGCTTCATATTTCAACATTGAATAAACATGATCTCCACTAATCAGGAATTCAATCGATGTAAATCCGCCCATTGCGCCTTCAGTCGCACTTAAAACTTCGATCTTCCAGCCTTGCGATTCAGCAAATTTAGAGTACATTTTAAATAGGTCACCGGCAAAAATATTTCCTTCATCTCCACCAGCTGCACCTTTAATCTCAACAATAACGTTCTTTTCATCATTTGGATCTTTTGGTAACAATAAAATTTTTAATTCTTCCTCTAGTTTTTCCATTGCTTCTTGGAGAGATTCACTTTCCAATTCAGCCATTGATGAAATTTCTTCGTCATCATCATGTAATAATACTTTCAACTCTTTTAATTGACTTTCTTTATCTATATAATCTCGATATTTAATAACGACTCTCTCAAGTCCCTTTTGTTCTTTCATTAATTTAGTCATTTCCTTTACATTAGAAACAACTTTGGAATCCATCAATGAATTATTAATTTCTTTATATCTTTTTTCCATTAATTCTAATCTATCAAACATAGTATCTCTCCTAGGACTAAGTTATTTTATCACAATAATGTTATTATTTCCACATGTTCTCACTAGAGGAATTTTAAATCATAAAACTTGAGGTAAATTCTAAATAGTGCTATAATATAATCAACAAGAAAGAGGAGGAATATATTATGACAGTAACAAAACAATTAAATCAACAAGTTGCAAACCTAAGTGTGTTATACGTTAAATTACACAACTTTCATTGGTTTGTTAAAGGACAAAATTTCTTTCAATTACATGAAAAATTTGAAGAATTATACGATGAAGTAACAGAAATTTATGATGAAGTCGCAGAAAGAATTCTTATGATTGGAGAAAAACCAGTTGCAACCCTTAAAGAAGCTTTAGAATTGGCTACTATTAAAGAAGCTTCAGGAAAAGAAACCAATAAAGAAATGATTGAATCTTTAATCCATGATTACAAGTTATTAAATGATGAATTTGGTCATGCAATTCCAGCTGCTGAAGCTGCTGATGATGATGTAACGGTTGATTTATTAACTTCAACTCGTGCCACATTCCAAAAACACATTTGGATGTTATCTGAGTTAATTAAATAATTAAAAAAGTTTAAAAGGTAGGCTTCCCGCCTACCTTTTTTATTCTTCTCTATCTGTAATTGCATAAAATTTTGATTGATCCTTGTTGAACTTCAATCTAAAGTCTCCCAGTGAACCTTGCCTATTTTTCGCAATTTTTACCTCAATAATATCTTCACCAATTAAAGTGTTTGTTTCATCTCTTGGTGCATACATAAATAATACAATGTCCGCATCTTGTTCAATTGAACCAGATTCTCTTAAGTCAGCAAGTACTGGTGTTTTATCTTCTCGCTTTTCCAAATCTCTTGATAACTGAGATAACGCAAGGACTGGGATTTTAAGTTCTCTTGCCATTTGTTTTAATGATCTTGAGATTTCCGCAACCCCTTCTTGACGATTACCACGATTTGAGGATTCATTAATTAACTGTAGATAGTCAATAATAACAAAATCCAATCTGCCTTCTTGTCTTAATTTACGACACTTCGCGCGAATATCTTTTACTTTAACATCGGATGAATCATCAAAAAATATTCTAAGTTGATTTAGTGAGTTGGTTGCCGCGTTAATGTCGTCCCATTCATTCGACGTCAAGTTACCCGTTTTTATTCTTCGATTGGAAACTAAGCTTTCACAGGACAGCATTCTACTAACTAACTGTTCATTAGACATTTCTAATGAAAATATGGCAACCCCAGCTTTACCTTGTTTGTTAAATTTAGCAATTTGTAAGGCTAAATTCATTGCGAGTGCGCTCTTCCCAACTGATGGTCTTGCGGCTAAGATAATAAGTTCTTCTGGTTGAAAACCAGCAGTCGCATAATTAAGTTTCGCAAATCCAGTATCAATACCCGTAACTGTACTGTCGGATCGTTTTACTTCCGCTTTGTTTCTAACTTCTTTTAGAACTTCGCCTAAAGTTAAAAATTCGCCGGCACGTCTTTTTCTAATCAGTGTAAAAATAGCTTCTTCCGCATCATCGACATAATCAGATGCGGTGATTGCAGGATCAAATCCTTTAGCATATATTTCACTACTAACTTGAATCATGGAACGTTTTAAAGATTCATCTCTAACCAGTTCGATATAGGAATCTAAGTTAGATATTGTTGGTAGGTAGTCAGTTACTTCAACTAAATAATCTACACCGACTTGACTCATTACTTTTAAACTGGCTAATTCTGTTGATACAGTCGTATAATCTATTTTAGAATCACTTTCTAATAGGTTTAAAAATGCTCGATAGATATTTTTGTTTTTTGTTTCATAAAAATCCTCAACCGTTAACTTATCCGCAACACTTGCCAAACAAGTAGGATCGACAAATATAGCCCCTAAAACTGATTTTTCAGCATCAATATTGTGGGGCATGACTCTAGTTTCAGCCATAGAACCCTCCTATTTTTCTAATACGTTAATTTCGAATTGCGCTTTAATATCTTTTGATATCGAAACTGTTGCTGTATAAATTCCGATTGAATTGATTTCGCTGGTTAATTCAACTTTTTTCTTATCAAATTCAATTCCGTTTTGTTCAGCAAATGCTTCAGCAATTTGCTTGGTTGTGACGCTGCCAAATAGTTTCCCATCATGTCCAATATTAATAAAAATGGTCACACTCTTAGATTCAATTTCGTCTTTAAGTTTTTTCATTAATTGGATATGTTGTTTTTCTTGTTCAATTTTAGCTGCTTTCTCATCGTCTAGTTTCTTAATAGCTTCTGGAGTTGCTAATATCGCCTTATTATTGGATAGTAGATATTGACCATAACCATTTGGAACCGAAATAATATCATCTTTACTACCTTTTGACTTAACATCTTCTAATAAAATAATTTTCATAGGTTCACCACCTTCATCTGATTCTCTGATTAAGATACTTTTAAGTTGATCATAAACCTCATCAACGGTTTTGTTTTCTAATTGGGTTGCGGCACTATTTAAATGTCCGCCACCATTCATTTCTTCCATAATGATTTGAACGTTTACATCATCATAACTTCTTGCACTAACACCGATTATGTTTTCCGCAACTCTAGCCATAGTAAATCCAGCTTTAATTCCATCAATATCCAAGATTCTTTCACTTACTTGAGCTAACAAGACTCTATCTTGAATATCACCTGAATCATCTTTTACGATACCAAATCCAATAATTGGTGATTCGACTTTGTTTAATAAATTGTTAATTAATAATGTTCTTTCTTTGTCTAGTCTCAACCATTCTTTAACTTTAACCGAAGATGCCTGTTGTTCTTTTAAATAAGCGGCTGCTCCAAATGTTCGAGTCCCTGTTCGATAAGTAAATTCATTGGTATCCACTAAAATTCCCCCATACATAATTGAGGCTTCAATTGGCTCTAATTCTACTTCATATGGATAGAATTCCATCATTTCAGCAATTAACTCAACGCTACTAGAGGCATAAGGTTCAATATAAACAAAGTCTCCTTCAAATGTATTTTCACCATGTCGATGATGGTCAATGATAGCAATCTTCTTAGCAGCCTCTAATACAGTTGGTGAAGAAATAATCGATGGTGATTGGGTATCAACAACAACCAATAATGTTTCATCACTAATTAATTTCAAAGCTTCTTTGGTGTCAATAATATTTTTAAATATCTCTTTTGACTCATTTTTCAAGTCAAGGAAAACTTTTTTGACCGTATCATCAATTTGATTATCATCACAAATAATTTTACATGGTACTTTTGATGCCATCGCCATTCTATAAACCCCAATCATTGCACCAAAAGCGTCAATATCAGATTGCTTATGAGCGATTGTCAAAACATTTTTTGAGGCTTCAACCAAATCCTTAAAGGCTTGGGTTTGAACTCTAACTTGAACACGACTACTTTTTTCCGAAGCGTTGGTTTTACCACCAAAGTAAGCAATCTTTTCACCTTGAATATTAACAACTGCTTGGTCACCACCGCGTTTTTCCGCGAGTTCAATTGCGTTTTGAGCTAATATTCCTAATTCTTCGTAACTTACTTCCCAACTCGCAATCCCAATCGATGCCGTGACACGAATTCGATGTTTATCTGAAACTTCTCTAATTTTATTTAATATATCAAATTTTTCTTGGATAATTCTTTGTAATTCTTCATAATAAAACCCTATTACCATACGATCTTCAGTATATAGTTTTAAGTAACCTTTATGATTACTTACCCAGTCACTAATTAAACCTAAATACTCTCCTCGTATATTACTTTTTTCATAAACATCAAAACTTTGAAGCGCTTCTTCAAAGTTGTCTAAATAGAGTAATCCCAATGCGCTTGATCTACTAATATATTTTTCTTTAATATTTTCTCTTTCAGTCACGTCAAATAGATATAATACTTGATTTTGTTTATTGTTGATGGCATCAAATTTATTGGATCCAATTTGAAGTGTCATATTTGTGTCATTGCTGCTGATTAAGTCAACAAAACTTGGATGAAGTTCAAATAGTGCTTTATTCTCAATTTTTTGATTATCAAATATTTTAGAACTAAAAGGATTATGCCATTTAACGGTATAATCATCACTTTCATATAAAATAATCCCAATAGGGAGTTCATTAAAAGATTCATCACCTATTTTATTAACATGATAAGAAAGACTGCTCCAAGCGGTCAATCTGTTTTCTAATGATTTAATTTTAATTGATCTTTGATGGTTAATTGCTAAGAATAGAATCATTACAGTTACTACACCTGAAACGACCAATACAATATAATAAAATGTATCTGCGACAGATGAGAAATAGTTGTTCATTACGCCGTATATGACTACCATAACAAGTACAATTAACGAAATCGCTAGTGTAAAAAACCTTTTCATTGTCCACCTACTTTCTTAAATTATAACATGTTTATAACTATTATTATAGTGAAAAAAAAGACTTATAATAAGTCTTTATTCTTTAACGTATGGTAGAAGCGCCATATGTCTTGCGCGCTTAATAGCTATCGCAAGTGGACGTTGCCATTTACTTGATGTACCCGTTACTCGTCTTGGTAAGATTTTACCTCTATCTGAAATAAATCTTCTTAACAAATCAACATCTTTAAAATCGATGTGAGTAACTTTATTTTGAGTAAAATAACATACTTTTTTGCGTCTATTAAATCTTCTTTGTTGCATAATTAGTCCTTTCTTTAAAATGGTAGATCATCTTCAGAGGCAATATCGATTGCACTGTCTAAAAATGGATCATCATCAGCTGGAACTTCATGACTTGGATTATTATTGTTTGATTTGGCTTCTATGAATTGAACTGAATCGCATACAACTTCTGTAATATATCTGTTTTCTCCAGTTTGAGTTTGATATGTTCTAGTTTGTAAACGACCATCAACACCAATTAAACCGCCTTTGCTAATAAACTTAGCAAGGTTTTCTGCTTGAGCTCTCCAAACAACACAGTTGATAAAGTCAGCTTCTCTTTCCCCTTGGTTATTCACGAATGTTCTGTTAACAGCAATCGAAAAATTGACAAAAGGGACATTATTTTGTGTGTATTTTAGTTCTGGGTCTTTGGTGATACGACCTACTAATACTACTCTGTTCATAAATTCTCCTTACTCGCCTTCTTTAATAACTATAAAGCGAATAACTTCTTCTGTAATTCTTACGACACGGTTAAATTCTTTAACTGCTTCAGGGCTAGCACTAACTAATTGCCAAACATAGTAGCCTTTTTTGAAGTGGTCAATCTCATATGCAAGATCTTTCAATCCAATCTCTTTGTGTTCCTTAACTTGTGCTTGTAAATCGGTAAATACCTTTGTTAGATTTTCAATCACTTGTTTGGTTTCTTCTGTCTCAAGATCTGGTTTGATGATATACATAATTTCGTAATTCTTCATCTTGTTTCCTCCTTTTGGTCTATTGGTCATAATCTAAGTTATGACAAGGATGGTTATAAAACCACGCTTGATTATTATATCATAAAGGTATAAATTATACAATTAAAATATTGCTTAATGAAACTGATTAAATAAGTTTGTCCAAAAGACTATATACAGCTTCACAAGTTTTCTCGATAATGACTGATCTTTCTAGATTCCCAAATTGAAAATGATAACTGTTATGCTTGCCACCTTTATAGATACAAACCCAGACTTCGCCTACCTGGCTACCTTCTTCAGCGGTCGGTCCAGCACTACCTGTAATTCCAATCCCAATACTGGCATAACCCTTCAAAGCGACATTTTCCGCCATAATCATACTAACCGCATTACTGACAACACCATGTAACTTAATAATGTGGGGGGTCACTTCTAAAAGTTCTTCTTTCATTTTATTTGAGTACGTTACTAAACCTAATTCGACAACTTCAGAAGCCCCAGGATGTTGAATCAACTGGCTAACTACTCTACCACCTGTCATTGATTCTGCAAAGGCAATCTTATATTGTTTTTGGATTAATTTATCTAGTACTATTTTACTTTTCATTGTCTTTCTTTTAAAGGCATTGCGTTTTGAAAGCCTTCATAAATATCATAACTTAATCTAAATACGGCGCCAGATGTAAGTCTCAATATAACCGAACAAGTATCCGTCATATGAATATCTTGGTCAAAAAAGTTTTTGAAATACGTTTCATATTTTCGATTGTTAACGGATTTATGATGCGGGATATTTTTATCTGGTAAATAGAAATATTCAATTTCATCTAAAGTCACTATCAATCTTGAGGCATCTGATTTTTGAGCATCAATCACTCTTAGGTAAACATCTTGTCTTCCATTAGACAGATAACTAGGCATCTTATACTTCGTATCTTTAAAGTAATCATCGACAAACAAAAATTGATACCCATCTATTAACACATAGATTTTACCCGCTTTTAGTGATTTCATATGGGGGTTTTTATGTTGTCCAATATAGTATAAATCGAAGTTATCTAAGCCATCAAACTTAGTTTGATAGAACCTATCTACTGCTACTAAATATTTAGTAATTCTTCTCCGTTTAGGAAAAAATAATAAATATAAAAATATCACTAAGGCAACCCCTGAGATAATAAACGCAACCATTTCTGATAATGGTTCTTTACCCCCTAATATACCCACTATCGCCATAATAACGATAATTAATACTAGAAGTAACTGAACAAGTGTTCTTCCAAACGATGGTATTAACATCAGTTTAGAGGCTAAACTCTTTTCTTGTTTTTCAGATAAAACTTGTCCAGTTTCAATTTTTAATAATAATCCTTTAAATAACATAAGGCACCTCGATTGTTTCTATTTTATCATAAAACAGTTTGTTTTTGAATGTTCATTTTAGTAAATAAGCGGACTGTGTTCTCGGTTGTGATTCGGTCCATTTCACGGGTAGTTAATCCTCTGATCTCTGCCAGTTTACTTAATGTATAAGCGGTATAAGCGGGTTCGTTGATTTTACCTCTAAATGGTACTGGCGCTAAATAAGGCGCATCTGTTTCCACCAATAATCTATCAAGTGGTGTATTTTTCGCAATCTCTAAGACTTCCTTAGAATTCTTAAAGGTTACAATACCACCGATTCCAATATAGAAACCCAAATTTATAAATTTATCAAGCAGTTCTGTATGTTCACTATAACAATGCATTACGCCTTTTAAACTAGGATAGTTTTTGACAATATCATATATCTCTCTTGCTGAGTTTCTTGAGTGAATGATTACCGGTAAATCAACTGCTAAAGCCAATTCGATTTGTTTAATAAAGACTTCCTTTTGAAGCTTAAAGTTGTCTTTGGCCCAATACAAATCAATTCCAATTTCACCGATTGCGACAACTTTATTATGTTTAGTTTGTTGTAAAAGTCGTTCAATGTCCAATTGCTCATTATTAACATCACTGGGGTGTAATCCAATTGCGGCATAAATACATGGATATTTCTCACTTAACAAAATACCCTGTTCATTCGCTTCTTTATTCATTCCTACCGCAATCATATGAAGTACGTTATTTTTGACAGCTCTTTTAACGATATTATCAATATCATTAAGAAGTGATTCTGTATTGATATGTGTATGTGTATCGATCATCTTATCACCATCTCTATTTTACCACATTAGAGCGAAAAAAAACCATATCACGAGATATGGTCTTTAAGTCTTAAATTTATTCTATGATTGAAGTTACTGAACCAGCACCAACGGTACGGCCACCTTCACGAATAGAGAATTTAGTTCCATTTTCTAATGCGATTGGGTGAATAAGTTCAACAGTCATTACTGTATTATCGCCAGGCATAACCATTTCTGTACCTTCTTGAAGTGTAATAACACCTGTAATATCAGTTGTACGGAAATAGAATTGTGGACGGTAGTTTGAGAAGAATGCAGTGTGTCTTCCACCTTCTTCTTTACTTAATACGTAAACTTGTGCTTCAAATTTGTGGTGAGGTTTAACTGAACCAGGTTTAGCTAATACTTGACCACGTTCGATTTCGTCTCTTGAAACACCTCTTAATAATGCACCGATGTTGTCACCAGCTTCTGCTCTATCAAGAATCTTTCTAAACATTTCAACACCAGTAACTACAGTGTTCTTAGTTTCTCTAATACCAATGATTTCAGCTGGATCATTTACTTTAACTGTACCACGATCAACTCTACCTGTCGCAACTGTACCACGACCTGTAATTGTGAATACGTCTTCAACTGGCATTAAGAATGGTTTATCAGTTTCTCTAACTGGATCATCGATGTAATCATCAACTGCAGCCATTAATTCTAAAATTGCTTCTTGATATTTTTCATCGCCTTCAAGGGCTTTTAAAGCTGAACCGCGAATCACAGGAATATCATCACCTGGGAATTCATATTCGCTTAATAGTTCTCTTACTTCCATTTCAACTAAGTCGATTAATTCTTCATCATCAACCATGTCGCATTTGTTTAAGAAAACAACTAATTTAGGCACTCCAACTTGTCTAGCAAGTAAGATGTGTTCTCTTGTTTGTGGCATTGGACCATCTGCAGCAGAAACAACTAAGATCCCGCCGTCCATTTGAGCAGCACCTGTAATCATGTTTTTAACATAGTCCGCGTGACCTGGGCAGTCAACGTGAGCATAGTGACGGTGTGCAGTTTCATACTCTACGTGAGAAGTATTAATGGTAATACCTCTTTCTTTTTCTTCTGGTGCTTTATCAATTGCTGCATAATCCATAACTTTAGCAAATCCTTGTTTAGCAAGTACGGTTGTAATAGCAGCAGTTAATGTTGTTTTACCATGGTCAACGTGACCAATAGTACCAACGTTAACGTGTGTTTTAGTTCTTTCGAATTTTTGTTTAGCCATGCTATATTTCTCCTTTATATTTATAAATTATTGTTTATATCTACCAATCACTATTTTATCTTATTATAATCGGTTTTGCAAGTCTTTAGGCATTTCTTGACTTGACTATTTCTTCAGTAATTGATTTAGGTGCAGCTTCATAATGGTCAAACTGCATAACAAATGTTGCCCGACCTTGAGAATTACTTCTTAACGCTGTTGCGTACCCAAACATTTCTGACAATGGAACAAATGCTTTAATTCCAATCGCATTTCCACTTCTTATTTCTTGCGATTCTAATCGACCTCTTCTTGAGGTAATATCGCCGATAACGTTACCAATATATTCGTCTGGTGAAACAATTTCAACTTTCATGATAGGTTCTAGTAATGTAGGACCGCCTTTATCTTTAGTGCCCTTTAATGCCATACTTGCGGCAATCTTAAAGGCCATTTCTGATGAGTCCACATCGTGGTATGATCCATCGAATAAAGTGGCTTTGAGATCGACAATTGGATAACCAGCGATAATCCCATTTTGTAAAGCATCTTCTAGACCTTTTTGAACAGCAGGAATGTATTCTCTTGGAACAACCCCACCGACAATCTTATCTACAAATTCAAAACCTTTACCAGGATTTGGTTCAAATCTTAACCAAACATGACCGTATTGACCTCTACCACCAGATTGTCTAATGAACTTACCTTCAATTTCTGAAGTTTTTGTAATGGTTTCACGGTAAGAAACTTGTGGTGCACCAACATTGGCCTCAACTTTAAATTCTCGTTTCATACGATCAACAATAATATCAAGGTGTAATTCACCCATCCCTGAGATGATGGTTTGTCCCGTTTCTTTATCAATATAAGTTTTGAATGTTGGATCTTCTTCAGCAAGTTTTACCAATGCTGTAGACATTTTATCTTGGTCATTCTTTGTCTTTGGTTCAATGGCAACACTAATAACTGGTTCTGGGAATTTCATTGATTCTAAAATGACATCAGTTTTTTCATCCGCAAGTGTATCACCTGTTGTTGTGTCTTTTAAACCAATTGCTGCGGCAATATCACCGGCATAAACTTGATCCGTTTCTTCACGGTGGTTTGCATGCATTAATAACAGTCTACCAAGACGTTCTTTCTTTCCTTTGGTGGTATTCATAATATAAGAACCATTTTTTAGGGTTCCTGAATAAACTCTAAAGAAAGTAAGTCTTCCAACGAAAGGGTCTGTCATCACTTTAAATGCTAAAGCGGTAAATGGTTCATCATCATCTGATTTAATCTTGATTTCTTCATCATCACTGTTAAATCCTACGACATCTTGAACTTCAATCGGTGAAGGTAAGTAGTCGATGACTGCATCTAGCGCTAACTTAATCCCTTTATTCTTAAATGCGGATCCGCAAATAACTGGGAAAAATTCAACATCTAGTGTCCCTTTACGAATCGCTCTTTTAATCATATCAACCGTAATTTCTTCACCTTCAAGGTATGAAATCATCAGTTCTTCATCAAAATCAGCAATCGCTTCAATTAATTCAACACGCTTTTCTTTAACAATATCTTTCAAATTCGTTGGGATATCAATTTCAGTGTATTCTTCTTCTGGATTACCATCATAATGGTAAGCTTTCATTTCAACTAAATCGATAATTCCAGCAAATTGACTTTCTGCTCCAATAGGGTATTGGATTGCAGCAGTTTTAACCCCTAAACGTTGTTTAATCGTTTTTATTGCGTACTCAAAGTCTGCCCCAATCTTATCCATCTTATTGACAAGAATGACTCTTGGGACTTTATACTCTGTTGCTTGACGCCAAACCGTTTCTGTTTGAGGTTCTACACCAGCTTGAGCATCTAAGACAGTGATGGCACCATCTAATACTCTTAAGGATCTTGACACTTCAACTGTAAAGTCAACGTGACCTGGGGTATCAATAATATTTAATTTATACCCTTTCCAATAAGCTGTTGTCGCTGCACTGGTAATTGTAATCCCACGTTCTTGTTCTTGTTCCATCCAGTCCATTTGAGAAGCGCCATCATGGGTTTCTCCTAATTTATGGATTTTATGGGTATGATACAAAATTCTTTCTGTGGTTGTTGTTTTACCAGCGTCAATATGTGCCATGACCCCAATATTTCTTATTTTATTAATCGGATATTCTCTTGGCATAAATTACCACCTGTAATGCGCGAAAGCTTTATTTGCTTCAGCCATTCTATGGGTGTCTTCTTTTTTCTTAACAGCAGCGCCGGTGCCGTTTGAAGCATCTAAAATCTCTTTTGCTAATCTTTCTTCCATTGTTTTTTCATGACGTAGTCGTGAATATTGAACCAACCATCTTAAACCTAATGTTTGTTTTCTCTCAGGGCGCACCTCAATTGGTACTTGATAGTTTTGACCACCAATACGTCTTGATTTAACTTCTAGGATTGGCGTAATGTTCGTAATGGCTTCATTGAACACTTCAACAGCATTTCTGCCTGTTTCTTGTTCTATTTTTGAAAATGCGTTATATAAAATTGTTTGTGCTGTACCTTTTTTACCGTCTAACATAATCGTATTAATTAATCTAGTTACTAATTTTGAATTGTAGATAGGATCAGGTAATACATCGCGCTTAGCGATATGTCCTTTTCTTGGCATATATATCCTCCTTTCAGATATACTTAATTGATTTTATTATTTTTTAACTGCTTTTGGACGTTTTGCTCCATATTTGGAACGAGCTTGTTTTCTATTTGCTACACCAGATGTATCTAATGTACCACGAACGATGTGATATCTAACCCCTGGTAAGTCTTTAACACGACCACCACGAACTAGAACAACACTGTGTTCTTGTAGTGAGTGTCCAACACCTGGAATATAAGCGTTGACTTCAATACCATTAGATAATCTAACACGTGCATACTTACGTAAAGCAGAGTTCGGTTTTTTAGGTGTCATGGTAGATACTCTCACACAAACCCCACGTTTTTGTGGACTATTTAGATTAGTTTCTTTCTTTTTAAGGCTGTTGTATCCCACACTTAGGTAAGGTGCTTTTGATTTGTAAATCTTGTCTGTTCTACCGTTTCTAACAAGTTGTGCTATTGTAGGCATAAGTTCTCCTTTCTACCGGACACGTAACCCGGTGTTTCATTTGTCTTCTTAAATATATGTTTTGGCTTATTAAGGCTCAAAACAGATTTTAAAGTTGTGTCAATTAAGACAGCGTTTTAATTATACCTTTTTTGTTTTTATTTGTCAACAATTTGAAATGTATTTTTTGATAATAATCTAATTGAATAATAAAGCGTCCTTTATCGGGACGCTTTTTATTCGTTTAATACTCTAATTCTTCATCAATAGATTGAATGGCTGGTTCGTACTCAAACTTTTTATCTTTTAAGATACCTGTACCGGCAGGAATTAATCCACCGATAATGACGTTTTCTTTCAAACCGTGTAATTCATCTGTCTTACCACGAATTGCTGCGTCTGTTAAGACTCTTGTGGTTTCTTGGAATGAAGCAGCTGACAAGAACGATTCACTTTGAAGTGAGGCTCTTGTAATACCAAGTAATTCAGGTTGGCCAACAGCTGGATGCTTACGTTCTTTAAATGCTTTCTCATTGGCTTCTTTAAACTCACGAATGGATATTTTAGCCCCTGGCAACAAGTCTGTGTCACCCTCATAAATGATATGAACTTTCTTAAGCATTTGGTGGATAATGATTTCAACGTGTTTATCACTAATCGCAACCCCAGTCGCTCGGTATACTTTTTGAACTTCTTCTAATATATATTTTTGAACGGCATTGACACCAGTAACTCTTAATAATTCTTTAGGGTGAATAGAACCTTTGTGAAGTTTTTGACCCGCAACAACAACATCGCCTTTCTTGATGAGAAGTTGTGCATTTGGATCAAGTAAATACTTTCTTTCTTTCGATTCTTGGCCACCTTGTGAATTTTCCTTAATCGTGACCGTAATACCCGTTTGACGTGATTCGATACGGTCAACTTTACCACCGATTTCAGCAATAATTGCTTGACCTTTCGGCTTGCGTGCTTCAAATAATTCTTGAATACGTGGTAAACCTGCGGTAATATCGCTGGCTGAGGCAACCCCACCCGTGTGGAAGGTACGCATCGTTAATTGAGTACCTGGTTCACCAATTGATTGAGCCGCAACAACCCCAACAGCTTCACCAACTTCAACTGATTTATTAGTGGCAAGGTTTCTACCATAACAGTGTTTACATACCCCGTTAACACTATTACAAGTTAAGACACTCTTGATTTCAAGTTGTGTGTTTCCGCTTTGAACAATCTCATCCGCAATTTCATTGGTAATGAGTTCATTACGTTTAAGTAATAGTTGGCCGGTTTCTTTAGAATAAACATCTTCATTGGTATAACGACCAATAATACGGTCGATAAAGGGAACAATTAGTTTACCGTCATCCCCATAAATCGAATCGACTACGATACCTCTATCCGTACCACAGTCTTCCATGTCAACGATTAAGTCTTGTGAAACGTCAACCAATCTTCTTGTTAGATAGCCTGATTCAGCCGTCTTTAAGGCAGTGTCCGTTGATCCTTTTCTAGCACCGTGTGTCGAAATAAAGAATTCTGATACGGTTAAACCTTCTTTAAAGTTTGCTTTAACTGGAATTTCAATGACTTCCCCGGTTGGGTTATACATCAGACCACGCATCCCTAACATTTGGGCGAAGTTAGATTTAGAACCACGGGCACCGGAATCAAACATCATGAAAATGTGGTTATCATGATTGAATTCTTTCATGACACCTTTTTCAATGTCATCACGCGCATTTTTCCATTCTTCCACAACGAGTTTATATCTTTCATCGTTTGTTAAGACACCGTCTTCAAAGTATTCTTGAAGTTCCGCAACATGTTCTTCTGCTTGTTTAACTCTTTCTTCTTTACCAGAGTAAACATTCATATCTGATGCCGATACGGTAATACCAGAAATGGTTGAATATTTAAAACCTAAATCTTTAAGTTTGTCTAACATTTTTGAGGTTTCAGATACTTCAAAACGTTTGAATACTTCGGCGATAATTCTCGCTAAGAACCCTTTACCAAACGAGTCTAGTTCAGGTAACGTTTTAATAATTTCATAAACATTTTTCCCTTTTTCAATAAAATAAATGTCGTTGGCTTGATTAATCAAGTTTTCTTCAGTTGGTTCATTCAAATAAGGGAATGAAGGTGGAAGAATTTCATTGAAGATAATTCTTCCTAATGTAGTCACCAAATACTTTGTCTTTTGATCATCTGTAAAATAATGATCTAACGTAGTAGGATCTAAAGTTATCATAGTATGAAGCCCTATTAGACCATTTTTATAGGCAATATAAGCTTCTTCATAAGAAGAGTAAAAATGTCCTTCGTTTCGTTCGCCTTTTCTGGCAATTGTCAAATAATAGTTTCCTAATACCATATCTTGAGATGGGGTAACAACAGGCTTCCCATCCTTAGGGTTTAAGATGTTATTTGAGGCTAACATTAACAGTCTGGCTTCCGCTTGAGCTTCATGTGACAGAGGTAAGTGAACCGCCATTTGGTCACCATCGAAGTCCGCGTTAAACGCAGGGGTTACGAGTGGGTGAAGACGAATTGCTTTACCTTCAATCAACTTAGGTTCAAATGCTTGAATACCAAGTCTATGTAATGTAGGGGCTCTATTTAATAATACGGGGTGTTCTTTAACAATCGCTTCTAATGCACTCCAAGCATCATCATCGGCATTTTCATAACTCTTTTTCGCTTCTTGAACGGAACCTAAACGAACTGTTAGTTCACGAATAACGAATGGTTTGAATAAAGTAATCGCCATTTCACGTGGAATACCAGCTTGATACATTTCTAAGTCTGGACCAACAATAATAACGCTTCTACCACTAAAGTCAACACGTTTACCAAGTAAGTTTTGTCTGAAACGACCTTGTTTACCACGTAACATATCACTTAATGATTTAAGTTGACGGTTTTTCTCAACGTTTGCTCTTCTACCCTTTTTAGAGTTATCAATTAAAGCATCAACGGCTTCTTGTAATAAACGTTTTTCGTTTTTAATGATGAGTCTTGGAACGAATTGTTCTTTTTGACGTTTTAGACGGTTATTTCTATTTAAAATACGTCTATATAAGTCATTTAAGTCGGTTGTCGCGAAACGGCCACCATCTAGGGCAACCATTGGACGTAAGTCAGGTGGAATAACAGGAAGAACGTCTAAGACCATCCATTCCGGTTTGTTATCACTATTTTTGAAAGCTTCAACCACTTCTAGACGTTTAATGATTCGATCACGTTTTTGTTTAGAAGGTGTTCTTAGTTTCTTTCTTAAAATTTTGACTTCTTGTTCTAGGTCAATTTCTTGTAACAATTTCTTAATCGCTTCCGCACCCGTCATCGCCGTGAACTTATTACCATATCTTTCATAATATAAAGAATATTCTATTTCTGATAAGATTTGTTTCTTGGTTAAATCAGTTTCACCAGGTTTTCCTGGGTCAGTAACAATATAACTCGCTAAATAAACAATTTCTTCTAAGTCTTTCGCTTTAATATCTAATAATAAAGCGAGTCTTGAAGGTGAATTCTTTAAATACCAGGTATGAACAACAGGCGCTTCAAGTTCGATATGACCCATACGTTCACGTCTAACCTTAGACTCAGTAATTTCAACGCCGCACTTGTCACAAATTTGACCTTTATCTAAGTTTCTCTTTTTCCCACAAGCACATTGATAGTCTTTAGTAGGCCCAAAGATTCTTTCACAGAATAAGCCGTCGACTTCAGGTTTTAAAGTTCGGTAGTTAATCGTTTCATGTTTTAAGACTTCACCATAACTCCACATTCTAATTTCATCAGGTGAGGCCAGTCTAATTTTTAAGTGAGAATAATCTTTTGAACCATAAGCTTTATTTTTAGGTTTAGCTTGTTCAATTCTGACATACTCGCTAACATCAATTGGTTGGTCTTCACCATCTTCTAAATCAATGTTATATAATTTGAATATTTCATCCAACTCTTTTTTGAATAAGGCGTCATCATGTGTTAAAGTATCATAATCTTCTTTTGGCATTAAGAACAAATCTTGTGTTTCAGTAATACTGATATCACTTAAGGCTTGTTCTAAGTCTTTAGATAAACTCAACGATTCAACCTGAGCTGGGATTTCATATTTTCTTAAAATAGGGAGTATTTGTTCAAATTGAGATTCATCTTCTCTAAAAATGTATTTTCTTAATTGCGTTAAAGTAAATCCAGCTAAATCTTCTACTGTATCAATCCCTGATAGGTGCAGAGCGACAACAATTTCTTCACCTAATTTAAGATCTTTAATCGCTATTTTCTTTAAATCAGCTGTTTTCAAGTTTAAAACCTCCCTCTTCGATCGAATGGACTGGTTTGGTCAACAAGTGATTTGTTCACTTCATTTTCACCGGTTTCTGTGTCAATCAATTCGACATATAAACCCAGTGATTGAAGTTCACGTGTAAGGACTCTAAATGACTCAGGAATGTGAGAATCGGGAATTGGTTTACCATCTGTAATGGCTTTATAAACCTTATTTCTACCGATAATATCATCAGACTTAACGGTAAGAATTTCTTTAAGTGTGTGCGCTGCGCCATAAGCGTATAGTGCCCAAACTTCCATTTCCCCAAAACGTTGTCCCCCATTTTGAGCTTTACCACCCATTGGTTGTTGTGTAACCAGTGTGTATGGTCCAACACTTCTTGCGTGTAGTTTATCTTCAACCATGTGAGATAGCTTAATCATATACATGACCCCAACGTTAATCCTGTTTTCATAAGGTTCGCCAGTACGGCCATCATAAAGCACACGTTTACCATCTGAAGCCATATTCGCCTCAGCCATTATTTCTTTTAAATCTTTTTCTGATAGCCCATCAAATACGGGTGTGGCAACTTTAATGCCAAGTGATTTGGCAGCCATTCCTAAATGGACTTCTAATACTTGACCAATGTTCATACGGCTTGGAACCCCAAGTGGGTTTAACATAATGTCAATCGGTGTACCATCTTCCATATATGGCATATCTTCTACTGGTAAAATCTTCGAAATAACCCCTTTATTACCGTGACGTCCCGCCATTTTATCCCCTTCAGAGATTTTACGTTTCTTCACGATATAAACACGAATTGCTTCATTGATTCCTGGCCCTAAATCGTCTCCATTTGCTTTAGAGAAATGTTGGATGGAGTGAACAATCCCACCACCACCATGAGGTACTCTTAAACTAGAATCTCTTACTTCTCTTGCTTTTTCATTAAAGATAGCTTGAAGTAATTTTTCTTCTGGTGTTGGATCGGTTAGCCCTTTAGGGGTAATCTTACCGACTAAAATATCACCTTCATGAACTTCAGTTCCTGGAATAATAACGCCACGGTCATCTAAATATTTAAGTTGTTCCGTAGGTCCATTTGGAATTTCACGGGTAATTTCTTCTCTACCTAATTTGGTGTCTCTTGATTCGACTTGGTGTTCATCAATATGAATGGATGTATACACGTCTTCTTTAACTAATCTTTCGCTCATAATAATCGCGTCTTCATAGTTATAACCTTCCCAAGTCATGAAGGCAACCGTAACGTTTCTACCTAAGGCTAATTCTCCTTTTTCAGTAGAAGGTCCGTCAGCGATAATTTGACCCGCTTCAACCACTTCACCTACTTGAACAATTGGTCTTTGGAGGATAGCGGTATCTTGGTTAGATCTTAAGAAATTAATTAAATAGAAAGTTTTTCTTACTAATTTATCGGTTTGTTTTTGAACCCTGATGGCATCATAAGCATCCCAATTAAATGGATCATTGATGTCATATACAACCTTACCTCTTGTGGTTGTGATATTTTCGGTTGGTTTAACTGTAACTTCAATTCTTCTAGCATCGGCATAAGTAATAATACCGGCAACATCAGTCACAATCGTTGCCCCTGAATCTTTTGCGGCACGGTATTCAATACCCGTTCCAACGATTGGTGATTCAGGTACCAATAATGGCACTGCTTGACGTTGCATGTTGGCACCCATTAAGGCACGTGAAGCATCATCGTGTTCCAAGAATGGAATCGATGAAGTCGCAACCGATACAATTTGTTTTGGACTAACGTCCATATATTTAATTTCACTCTTATCGAATAAGTTGGTTTCACCTAATAAACGACCAACAATAAAGTCATCAACAAAACGACCTTTATCGTCTAGTTCACTATTGGCTGAGGCTATCAAAGAACTTTCTTCTTCACCGGCTGTTAAATAAACAATTTCATCGGTAACCACTGGTTCACCTTCGTTATTGTGTTCAACCTTTAAATAAGGTGTTTGAATGAAGCCATACTGATCCGCTTTAGCATAGGAAGCCAAACTACTAATTAAACCAATTGATGGCCCTTCTGGTGTTTCAATCGGACAAATTCTTCCGTAGTGTGATTCATGAACGTCACGGACTTCAACACCCGCTCTATCACGGGCAAGACCCCCTGTACCCAAAGCTGAAATTCTTCTTTTTTGGGTTAACTCTGCCAATGGGTTAATTTGATCCATGAATTGTGAAAGTTGGCTTGATCCAAAGAATTCTTTTAATGAAGCGGTTAAAGGTTTGATGTTAATGAGACTTTGAGGGGTTGCCTCAGCTACATCAGCAGTAGACATCTTATCTTTAATGTTCTTTTCAAGTTTGGATAATCCAATTCTAAATTGGTTCTTTAATAATTCTCCAATCAGTCTTAATCTTCGGTTTGATAAGTGGTCAATATCATCTGTAATTCCAACCCCGTCATAAAGATTAAAATAATAACTGATTGAGGCAACGATATCACTAACCGTAATATGAAGTCTATCTTCAGTTGAGTCATTGCCCATAATCTCGATGACTTCTTTTGCTGATTTATCCTTATCTGCGATTATAGAGACGACTTCAACAAAGACATCTCTTCTTTGAGATTCTTTTCTAAAGAATTCATTTTTCTTACCAGACACTAAGAAATATTTAATCACATTTTCATCTAGTTTATTACGAACCATTTGCAGGTTGTATAAATCTACTTCAGTAATTTCATGACCTGCATAAATGATTGGTTTACGTTCATTATCATTGTTTTCATTACGTTTGTAGTCTTCTAAAATATCAATATCTGTCTTAGCATATACCGTTGCATATTTTAAATCACTAAGATTAACCAGTCTATCTTGGTTCTTATAAATATTAAAATAAACTTCATCGTCGACATCAGTCCCTTTCTTATAAAGAACTGAACCGTCTGTCAGTTTGATATCTTCTTCGACAAATGTCTTTAAATATTTAAGTGCCTCTGCAGTTAAACCATTCCTATTAACAAGAAGCGTATGTCTTACATCCGGTGTTAATAGTGTTCCTTTTGTAACAATGATTTCGCCTGTTAACAAGTTAACAATGTTTTCATTAATCTTAATTTGTTTTTGGAATTTAATTGGTTTAATTAATTCTGTTGACCCATATAAGTTTAAAATAATATTTAATTTTTCAGCATTTTTAAAATATTGTTCTTTACCGTATTCATCTTTTTCAACAAAAACAATTTGGTTTTGGAACTTTTGAATACGCGCTCTAACCTCTTTAGTAATCTTTTCACCCTTTTGAACCAAAAGCGCTGCCTCAGGTGAATCCTTCGGTAAATATAAGATATCATGGTTAGCATATTGTTCGGTTAAGTCTGAAGTCTTAACCCCAAAAACAGCTGTTTCAGATTCATTTTGAAGTGATTCTTCTTTAGCTAAGATATTGACTCTAATTGAGTCTTTGTGCTTAGAAATTAGTTCAACTGAGTCTAAGTCTACAACAGACCCTTTTTCAATTAAAACATCACCTGTTTTAATATCAACAATGTCTTTTGCGTAGGTATAAACGGTTGGATGATTCACATAAGGGATGCCTTGAGCGATTGATTTTAAACGTTGAACAACATTGAGTTTTTGTCCATATTTATAACGCCCAACTTCTTCTAAGTCATATCGTCTTGGATCAAATAAACGCATTCTAATGAAGTCTTTTGCTGCTTCAATAGGAATTTTTTCACCTTGACGCATTTTTGAGTATAACTCTTCTACGGCATCATTTGAATCAAAAATGCTATCTTTTTCATCCTTTTTAAAAGTATCTTCTAATTCTTTAGCGTAAGTAGGAAATAGTTTTTCAACTGCTTCAAAACCATTAAACCCTAATGCTTGAATCATTGAAGTTAATGATACTTTTTTGGATCTATCTAGCTTACCATAAAAGATGTTTTTGGCACCCATTTCATATTCTAACCAAGCCCCTCTAGTTGGAATAACTTGGCTTTGGAATTTAACAATATTGTTCTTTTTGTCAAATTCACTGGTATAATAAACACCGCTTGAACGAACGATTTGTGAAACCACAACACGTTCTGCACCATTAATAATAAATGTGCCTGTTGGCGTCATAAATTGGAAATCACCCATAAAAAGTTGTCTTTCAACAACTTCCCCTGTTTTAACTTTTTCTAATCTAACGGTAACAAATAATGGTTTAGAGTAGTTAATGTCTCTTTGTTTAGACTCCATTATATTGTACTTAGGTTCTTCAAAACGATGATTTGAAAAATAAAGTTTGTAATCTCCGTTATATGATTCGATTGGTGATAACTCTTCAAATAAGAGTTTTAATCCATCGTTCACAAACCATTCAAAAGAACTGGTTTGGATTTCAATCAAATTTGGTAAGTCAACGTCGTACCGCATATTTGAATAATTACGTCGTTGTGCTCTTTTTCCGTACTGTACGTCACGAAATCCCATTTGTTCACGCTCCCTAATTGTGGTATTTTCTAATAATCGTCACATTTTATTATTATCTCGGCCATAATGCTGCATCTTAATATTTTATATTAAAGTAGGCAATAAGTCAAGTCTATTGAACCTTCTTCATTCGTAAAATGTGATAGCCTTTGTTTTTAGTAATAATTTCAGCATTACTAAATAAATTTTGCAAATATTTAATGTGCGATGGTGCGCCTTGTTTTTTCTGAATCACAATCCAAAATTCACCATCTTTATTCAGGTGTTTATATGTTTCATCATATAGTTTAAATATGACTTCTTTACCGGCTCTGATGGGCGGATTTAATGTAATACAATCAAAAGTACCTGTGATATTTTCATACCCATTACTCGTGATGATATTGGTTGAAACGTTGTTTTCAGCTGTGTTTTTCTTGGTAAGGTCTATTGCCCTTTCATTCACATCTGATTGAGTAACTTCAAGATCTAAAAATTGTTTTTTTATCACAATCCCGATAACCCCATACCCACATCCCAAATCTAATAAAGAACAATAATTATTAAACAAAAATGCTTCTAATAATGTTTTCGTCCCAAAATCAATTTGTGATTTTGAAAACACCCCGCTATCAGTGAAAAAACGGTAAGTTATACCGTTATTCACAAATCTAACGTGTTGGATATCATGTTTTAAGTTAGGATCATTGGTAAAATAATGATTTGACATTGAACGTTTCTCCAAACACAAAAACCCGAGTCTTGCCCAGGTTTATTGTATTAATTTTAATTATTTAACTTCAACAGTAGCCCCAGCTGCTTCTAAAGCTTCTTTAGCTGCATCTGCGTCTTCTTTCTTAACGTTTTCTTTAATAACGCCGTTTTCAGTTTCTGTTAATTTCTTAGCGTCAGCTAATCCAAGACCTGTTAATTCTCTAACAACTTTGATAACTTGAATCTTTTGATCACCAAATGATTTGATAAGTACTGTGAATTCTGTTTGTTCTTCAACTGCTGCTGCGCCAGCTGCTGCTGGAGCTGCAGATACTGCAGTTGGGTCAATACCAAACTCTTCTTTTAATCCATCAACTAATTCTTTGATTTCAAGAATAGTCATTTCTTTAATAGCTGCGACGAAATCAGCTTTTGTTAATTTTGCCATGTTATGTTCTCCTTTTTCCTTATGCTTGTTCTTGTTCTAATTCTGCAATCATATTAAGTCCAATTGAAAGTTCTTTCAATGGCATCAATAATCCTGCTGCTAATTGTGTTAATAGTGTTTCGTAAGATGGTAGTGTCGCTAATTCAATGATTTGATCATAATGAGCAACTTTGCCTTCGACGATACCGCCTTTAACAGCAACTTTCTTATTTGTTTTTCCAAAATCATAGACGATACGTGCTGGTGCAACGACATCTTCATTTGAGAAAACCAAAACTTTTTTGCCGACTAACAGTGGTGTAATTTCGCCATAACCAGCGAGTTCCATTGCGCGACGGGCAATGTTGTTTTTGTAAACAGCCATTGAGCTACCTTCTTTATGAAGGCTAGTTCTTAGCTCCGTTGATTCTAAAACTGTTAAGCCTGTATCATCAAAAGCAACGATCGTTTTTGCTTGTTCGATACGGTCCTTAAGTTCTAAAACCTCACGTTGTTTACGTTCCAATACGGTTTCTTTCATAAGTCTCCTCCTATTGATAAATAAAACCCTCATGAGCCAAGACAAAGAGGGTTTATAAAATCAGTTTTTATACCTCGGTAGGAAATTAAGGCTAAGCCACCTACTGTCTTTGGCTATTCATTTTTGTTTAAGATTTTAGAGATTCTTCATCAAGACGAATCCCAGGTCCCATTGTAGATGATACAGTAATATTTTTCATGTATACACCTTTAACGGTAGATGGTTTCAAACGAGCCATCGTTTGATAAATTGCTTTTGCGTTATCAACTAGTTTTTCAGTACCAAATGATACTTTACCAATTGCAGCTTGAATATTGCCGACTTTGTCAACACGATATTCGATTTTACCATTTTTAATTTCATGAACAGCGTTGGTAATGTCCATTGTAACGGTTCCTGTTTTAGGGTTAGGCATTAAACCTTTTGGCCCTAAAATACGACCTAACTTACCAAGCTCAGCCATCATATCAGGTGTTGCCACCATCACATCGAAATCAAACCAACCACCTTGGATTTTTTGTAAAAGTTCACTATCTCCTACGTAATCCGCACCGGCTGCTTCAGCTTCTTTGGCTTTTTCTCCTCTAGCGATTACAACAACCGTTTGAGTTTTTCCTGTTCCATGAGGTAAAACCATTGCGCCACGTAAGTTTTGATCAGCTTTACGTGGATCAATATTTAAGCGAAAAGCAATCTCGACTGTCGCATCAAACTTTGTAATTGAAGTTTTTTGGACAAGGTCGAACGCTTCATTCACTGCATACTTTTTAGCTTTATCAACTAATTTTGCAGCTTCAGCGTATTTTTTTCCTCTTTTCATATTTTTTCCTCCTAAAATGTGGTCTAGCGGGATATCCTCCCACAATTTAGACGTAGATATCTAAATTTAATCTTTGATTGTAACGCCCATGTTTTTGCATGTACCTGCAATAATCTTCATTGCTGCTTCAACATCGTAAGCATTTAAATCTGGCATTTTTAATGTTGCAATTTCTCTAAGCTGTTCAGTGGTAATAGAACCAATTGAAGTTTTAGAGTTAGCCGCACCTTTTTGAATGCCTGCAGCTTTTTTAATTAAATCACTTGCTGGGGGTGTTTTGGTTATAAATGTAAATGAACGATCATCATAAACTGAAATTACAACCGGAACAACATAACCCATTTGGTCTTTGGTGCGTTCGTTAAATTGTGAAACAAATTGTGGAATGTTAA
>ENA-UOOK01001935-UOOK01001935.1-fermentation-metagenome-genome-assembly--contig:-NODE-1935-length-26434-cov-12.887373_pt1 | contig 26434 bp, 26 predicted proteins | sample MGYA00245777_ERZ724023 | MGnify/ENA primary metagenome ERZ724023 (study PRJEB28704, sample SAMN03018312) | fermentation metagenome | biome: anthropogenic terrestrial biome; feature: soil... | reverse complement strand
TAACGCCGATGGTACTTGAGTGGTAACGCTCTGGGAGAGTAGGAAGTTGCCAGGCTAATAGAAATAAAAGATCCTATTACAAATACAAGTAATAGGATCTTTTATTTCTTAAAAATAGCTTGATTATGATTTTAAAATATGATACTATTAACATTGTTATAACAATATTACTTTAAATGAGAATGTCATATTCCTTGAATTCTTGTATAAATGAACAGGTGGGAATGTATGTGAATATTAATAAATTGCCCTTATATGCAGAAGTTTTTAATGATTTACGTTTTAAAATATATACAAATGAGTGGAAAGTAGATGAACAGATTCCAACAGAAATGGAACTATGTGACATTTATAATGTTAGTCGCATTACCATTAGAAAGGCAATAGATCTTCTTGTGCAGGAAGGGCTTTTATATCGTAAGAGAGCTATTGGTACTTTTGTACGTGGGATGGATCAACAAGAATCCTTAACTTCTATTAAAGGATTCACTCAGGAGATGACAGACCTTGGAAAAGAAGCGCATACTATAAGTGCTTCAATTCAGAAAATACCAGCAAGTAGAAAAATAGCTAATTGTTTAAATATCGAAAGCAATATTCCAGTCATGAATTTGAGGAGAGTTCTTGGTATTTATGAAAGCGCATTTGCTTTTTTTGATACGTATTTTGTGTGTAATGAAAACTATTCTCTAGACAGTAAGGATTATTACGGCTCATTCTATGAATATTTAAGTACTTTTGGAATTATTGTTAACTCAATAAATGAATATGTTGAAGCAGTGCTTCCTGATGATGAACTTATGAAAACTTTAAATATTACAAAATACACACCAATTTTAAAGCGTGTCAGATTTACAAAGGAAATAGGAAAATCTTTTCGTGAATATTCTGAATGCTTTTATGTTGGAAGTGAATATAGGTATTATATAGGTAATGTAGAAAAATAAGAGGGGATGTTGTAATTTTTTACATCATAATGTCATAACATTATAATGTAAAATCAAAATTATAAAAGCTAATAAAATTATAGCAAATATCATTAGACTTATTAAAATTAATATAAAATGAATTTTACGAAAGAATAGTGGCATAACAATTATTAAAAGATTAAACAGATGAAGAAGCCGTTTTATAAAAATAATTGATAGAAGGAGGAAGTAAAATGTCTAAAAAGATTGCTCATTGCATTCATCATACTCATTGGGATTTGATATGGTATTTTACTGTTCAAGATGCAGCTGTACAGTTTAGTTATAATATGAAGGAGATGATAAGGGGGTTTAAGGATGGAAAGATTGTAAATTTCTTTATGGACGGGCAAACTGCACCAATTGATGAATACTTATATATGCATCCGGAAGATGAATTATATATAGAGGAACTAGTAAGAAGTGGAAAACTTATTATAGGTCCGTTTAATTCTCAGCTGGACTGTTTTATTTCGAGTGGAGAGTCAGTTGTTAATAATCTAAGGCTAGGTATTAAAACAGCGAGGAAGCTTGGTACTATATCAAAAATTGCATATTTGCCAGATTCTTTTGGTCATTCTTATGATTTTCCCAAAATATTTAATAAATTTGGGATTAAAGACTTTGTTATTACCAGAGGAGTAGGCGATTCTTATGAACTTGGAAATGAATTTTATATGGAGTCAAATGATGGCAGTAAACTTTTGGTTTGTACTATGCTTTCAGGTTATGGGTATGGTTGTTATGCATTTAAAGAAGGCATTCTATTTGAGGAAGAGGCTAAGGATTATAATAAAATAAGCGTTAAAAGTTTAATAGAACGACTTTTGAAGTTTTCTACAGTTCAAAATGAATTTGTATTTCCGTTAGGTTTTGACCAAAATCCTGCTATATTAGACATTCCTAAAAAAATAGAATTTTATAACAAAAAACAGGATGATATCGTTTTTAAACTTACTACATGGGAAGAATTTTGTAATCATGTAAGAGCAGAGGGTAAAAATTTGCAAACTCATAAAAGCGAACTTTTCTCTACACAATACCATAGAGTACATAAATCAATATTTTCAGCTAGATCAGACATTAAAGGACTTCAAGATAGATGTGAGAGGATACTTACCTATGAACTTCAGCCATTGATGTCAATGCTTGATTCGCTAGGGATAGAATATGATCATGGAATTATAGATAAGGCATGGGAAAATCTTGTTAAATGTCAGACCCATTCTTCTGCAAACCTAACAGATGAAACTAACAATTACATAGAAAGAGAGACAAAGAACGTTTTAAATCTTGCGACTTCTGCAAAAATTTATTTGATGAAGCTTGTTTCTATATCGTTAGAAAAGGATAACAGCGAATCATATCCACTTGTTGTATTTAATACATTACCTGAAAAGAGAAGAATAATTGGTTCTTTTAAAATACTTACAAAAACTCCTAATTTCAAAATACTTGATGAAAATGGAGACAATATTTCCTTTACAGTTGTAAAAAGTATAAAGAAAAACTGTGGTGTACTTCGTAAAGATGCAGAACTTATTGACTATAGTAAATTTTATTATGAAACAGATATTGTTTTTAAGACATGTGAATTCAATGGTATTTCATATAAAACTTTTAGTGTAATAGAGGTAGATGAAGCTAGTTTTAATTTATTTACACAATATGACCGGTTTATAGAAAATAATAGATATAAAATTTATCAGAATCAAGATGGAATTGTCATTCATGATAAAAAACTTGATTTGAAGATTGAAAAAGCAATTTATATAGAAGAATCTGGAGATGAAGGTGATAGTTTTGACTATTCATATCCCGATCATGATCTTATACTTCATGATTATATGGATAATTCAGATGTTGACTACAGAATTTCAAAAGAAATAAGCATAATGAAAATAAAAGGTAAGATGTTGATACCATCTGACTTGTCCAAACGGAAAACCAAAATATGTGATGATGAGATGTTGTATTCGATACAAATATCATTAAAAAAGGACAGCGATGTTATTGAGATAAGTGGAGAAGTTGATAATAAATCAGAGCAGCATCGTGTAAGGATTGTATTTAGGGGTACTAGCAAAAATGAATATTCTTATGCAGGAACGCAGTATGGATATATAAAACGGAAAACAAATCCGGAAGAACTAAAAATATGGAGGGAAGAAAAGTGGTTTGAAGAGCCAAGCCCAACATTTCCTTTATTAAACCATGTATCCATGGTAAATGAAGACTATACTGTAAGTGTATTTACCAGAAGCAGTAAAGAATATGAGTTTATAGGGAATAATTTTTCCGATATATCAATTACCCTTTTCCGATCATATGGTGCACTTGGATATCCTGATTTAAACAGACGTCCAGGGAGGCCAAGTGGACTGGATTATATGGTATTTTCCACTCCGGAATGCCAAATGAAAAAGAAAAACAAATTTGAGCTTGCTCTTTATTTTAATAAAAAATATGACGCTAATAAAATTACGAATGCTTATGTTGAATATGCTTGTGAAGATTCTTATTATCAGAAACAAGATTTCGATAAATCTATTAATCCTATTTCATATTTCCCTACCAATCCTCTAAGCAAGCCTTTGCCAAGAAGCTATGAATTTATGGAGGTAAAAGATTTGGATGGAAGCTTTGGAACAATTGTTAAATCGGATTTATCCGAAAGCTATATTCTAAGACTTTATAATAACAAAAACCATCCATCTAGTGGAGGAGAACTTATCGGATACAATAACGGTAAAGAGGCCTACATTACTGATATGATCGACGAATTAGAAATTGTTGATGTATCTAATAAACTTCCTGAAATGAATGGAGGTGAGTTAAGAATTATTAAAATAAAAAAATGAATGGAGGTAAAAGACATGAAAAAAATTATAGGCGTTTGTGCTTGTCCAGCTGGAATTGCTCATACGTATATGGCAGCTGAAAGTTTGGAGAGATATGGGAGGAAGTTGGGCTACGAAGTGAAAATTGAAACAAATGGTGCAGGAGGTGTAGAAAATCGTCTTGACGAAGACGACATTAAAAATGCTGACTTCGTTATTATTGCAGCGGATACTTCAGTAGAAACGGAACGTTTTATAGGAAAACCTCTCATAGAAACTTCTGTTTCAGAAGCTGTGAGAAATGCTGCTAATATTTTTGAAAAAATAGCAAATAAGGATGTTGAAATATATAAAGGAGGTAGGTAAAAATGAAAAAGTTTTATAAGCATTTGATGTCTGGAGTATCCTATTTCTTACCATTTGTCATTGCAGGAGGGATTATGACCGCTTTTGCGTTTTTGCTTGATGTAAGCAATTCCGCAACAAGTACTTTTGGATCTTCTACTATGATTTCAGCATGGCTTCTCAAAATTGGCGGCATTGGAATGGATTATATGTTTCCTATTATGGCAGCTTATATAGCGTATTCAATTGCAGACAGACCTGCTATTTTGGTTGGTATGATAACGGGTACTCTTGCACGTAATGATGGAACAGGATTTTTAGGAGCAATTGCAGCTGGATTTATAAGCGGATATGTAATTTTACTTCTAAAAAAAGGATTATCAAACCTTCCACGGTCACTTGAGGGAATAAAAACCCTTCTCATATATCCTTTAATTGGGGTTGCAGTAGCTTCTTTGGCTATAACAGGCGTAAATCTTATTGTTGCACCTATAAATATGGGGCTTACTAATTTCCTTACAAGTATAAGTGGAACTAATATAATTATCTTGGGTGCAATCATAGGTATTATGCTTGCCCTTGATCTTGGAGGTCCAATTAATAAGACAGCTTATTTTTTCTCCGTAGCAACATTAACAGCTGCAGATGGATCTGCTGTTCCAAGTGTAATTATGGCAGCATGCGGATGTAGTGCAATGGTGGTAAGTACAAGTTGTGCAGTTGCAGCTACACTCTTCCCTAAAAAGTTTGAGCAGAACTTACGTGATGCCAAGCTAAGTGCTTATATCATGGGACTTAGTTTCTTTGTCGAAGGGGCAATACCTTATGTTATGGCAAAACCTAAGCAAATTCTTCCTGCCTTATGCATAGGTGCGGGGGTAACAGGTGCAATAACAGCTGCATTTGGAATAACACTTGCTGCTCCAATAGGAGGACTTGAAACACTTCCTCTAGTAAGTAATATTCCTTTGTATCTTCTTAGTTTTTTAATCGGTACAGCTGTAGCTGTTGGTATTATTTTTATGTTGATAAGAAAGAATCCTGATGTCGAGGAATGATGAAGAAAAATTGAGGTAGAAAATATGGACTTAATTAATGAGAATTTAATTCAAATTAATGTTATGCTTAAAGATAAAAATGAGGTTATAAATGAACTTGCAGAAATGCTGTATAATGATGAACGTACCTGTAACAAGGAGGGGCTTATTCAAGATATTTTGAAACGTGAAGAAGAATTTTCAACTTCTATGGGGCTTGGAGTGGCTATACCACATGCACATACTGAACACGTAAATAAACCTTCGCTAATATTTATAAAGCTTTCAGAGGCTATTTCGTGGGGAAATGATGATAATGTTGAACTTATATTTGGAATTGCTAATCCATCAACAAATATAAGTAATGATCATTTAAAAATATTAGCAGAACTTGCCAGAAAACTTATGGATGATGAATTTAGAGGTAAACTTGTTTCTATAGAAGATAAAAAAGAAGCGTTAAAAATTGTAAGTTTTTTGAATAATTGTATTTAATTCTAAGTATTTATATGGAATTATTATGGTAAATTAACTTTCTTATCTTCACGGATGTATGAATTGAAATTTCTTATAATTAAAAGAAAGTTAATTTACCTGTTATTTTGAATATGCTGATTTATTATTACAGAATAGAGAGGTAATGAATTGAAACATATAAATAGAAAATCAAATTATAACAAATACCCAATTATTGCATTAAAAGATTGCAATAAGGATGTTTTTATATCGTACGGGGAAATAGGGGAAGAACTTAATGGTCATAAGAAAAATAAATATGTTGTGGATTGTTATCCCGGTGTAGATGATAAAGAGGTTTTAGAAAACCTTAAGAAAGAATTAAATCCGGAGCTTATTTTACTTAGTGAAGATATTTTTTACGATGGTGACACACTTACAAAAATGATGGAGTCTCATTTAACTAATGACAGGGTAAGAGGAGTTATGTATTATGGAAGTATTTTAGATTATGTAGATAAAAATTCTCTTAATGAAATGAAGAATAAGCTTGAAAAAGCGGAGGGAAAAAAGGTTCTTATTTATGGATTTGGTGCAAGTCTTATATCAAAAGGAGATATTCTTATATACGCAGACATGAGTCGCTGGGAGATTCAGCTTAGATATAGAAAAGGAATGCCTAATTTTAAACAGAGAAATTATGATGAAGATATATTAGTAAAATATAAGAGAGGATATTTTGTGGAGTGGAGAATTGCAGATAAGCATAAACGAAGTCTTTTTACTAGTGTTGATTATTGGCTTGATACGAATAAAAGCAATAAACCTGTCATGATTACGGGGGATGCTTTTCAAAAAGCTATGAATGAAGCTGTTAGCCGTCCTTTCCGTACAGTTCCGTATTTTGATCCCGGTGTATGGGGTGGTCAGTGGATGAAAGAAGTATGCGATCTTGATAAGAGCGAGGAAAATTATGCGTGGTGTTTTGATGGTGTTCCTGAAGAAAACTCCATTTTTTTTGAAATAGATGGAAATGTTTTTGAATGTCCGGCAATGAATATTACACTTTCACGCCCTTTAGAGCTTCTTGGTAAAAAGGTTTATGCCAGATTTGGTGCCGAATTTCCTATACGGTTTGATTTTTTGGATACCATAGGCGGACAAAATTTGAGTTTACAAGTACATCCAACAGTTGATTTTATAAAGGGAAATTATGGTATGCCCTATACCCAAGAGGAAAGTTATTATATTCTTGATGCAGAAAAAGACGCAAAGGTATATTTAGGTATTCAAAACGGAATTGATTTGGATGAAATGTTTTTGGATTTAGAAAAGGCACAGGAGGGTAAAATATCTTTTCCAGCAGAAAGATATATAAATACAATCGATGTAAAACCTCATGACCATATTTTAATTCCACCTGGGACAATCCATTGTTCAGGATCTGGATGTATGGTGTTGGAGGTAAGTTCTTCTGCCTATATTTTCACGTTTAAGCTATGGGATTGGGATAGACTGGGTTTAGATGGGTTACCAAGACCTATCCATATCAAAGAAGGAAGGCAGGTCTTAAACCCTAATTACAATAAAGATTTTGTAATGAATGAATTTGTAAATCAAATCAAGCCAATTTACAGTGAAGAAGGGTATATGAGTGAGAAAACAGGGCTCCATCCTTTAGAATTCATAGAAACTATCAGGCATACATTTAAAAGGCCCGTTACATTGAAGATAGATGACAATGTCAGAATGATGAATTTGGTAGATGGTGATGAGATTACAATTTCTTCTCCAAATGATTCATTCCAGCCTTATAAGGTTCACTATGCTGAAACATTTATTATTCCGGCCAATGTATCTTCTATTACAATGGTTCCAACAGGAAGAAGCAAAAATAAGGAGGTCAGGGTTTTAGAAGCTTTCGTTAGATAAAGCTTATAATTCAATTAAGAACATCACAAATTTTTAGGGCGGCCTACCCGCCCATTATCTTCAACAACATTTAAATAAATGGAAGATATTTATTATTTTTAAAGGGCTCATTAAGGATATCATATAAAATATTTACACCCTTTACGATTTCTTCGTTGCTAACGGCACCAAAGCTGATTCTTATATAATTGTTATAAATGTTATTATCTATATAAAATATCTTACCCGGAACAATTGATAAATTGTTCTCATAACATTCTTTATACAATTCAAATGCATCGATTTCTTTAGGTAATTTCAGCCAAAGGCTCAATCCTCCATTAGGTTCCATATATTCGATGCCATAATCCTTTAATTTTTCTAATTCCCCAAGCATTATCTTATATTTTTCAAAATATACTCTTTTAATATTTTCTATATGATTCATCCAATAACCCTTTCTCAAGTATAAATCAAAAGCTCGTTGCAAATACCCTGAAGATGAAATATCCGTAGTATGTTTCGCTTTTAAAATATCCCGAAAAAGCTTATGTGGCAGTGTTATGAAGCCAATTCTAATGCCGGGCATAAATATTTTTGAAAAACTCTTAATATATATAACTTTATCGCTATTATCGAGGGATTTAAGCGGAGTTTTTTTATCACCGAAGCTTAAATCCGTAAGAAAATCATCTTCTATAATATAGAAATTGTAAGTATTGGCCAAATCCAATAATTCACGCTTTTTCTCTTCGCTATAGGAGTATGTAGTAGGACTTTGAAAATTGGTCATTATATATAAGAATTTTGGTTTATACTTCTTTATTAGGGATTTCAATTCAGATATATCAATACCATCTTCATTCATTGGTATGCCGATAATCTTGGCACCTCTCGAATTGAACACTGCAAAAGCTCCGGAATAAGTTGGGTTTTCAACAAATATTGGATCGCCTTGATTGATAAGAGTTTTGGATATGATATCCAAAGCTTGCTGTCCACCGGACGTAATTAAAATCTGGCCTTTATTGACTTTTGTATTGTAATAGTTTAGAAGAAATTTAGAAATTGACTCTCTTAAAGGTTCATATCCATTTATTTCAGGGTATAAAAATGCCAGACCTCCATCTCTATCCAAGACTTCCACTAAGGATTGTTTAAATTCAACAATTGGAAACAGGTCAGGCGTGGGAGACATGCTTGAAAAATTAATGCTATTTTTCGAAATAGGCAATATGCCAGAAATCATTAAATCCAAGTCCCCTTCATCTATATAGGAAATATCAGTAGACGGATGAAATTTTTTTATATAAGTTCCACTACCTTTGATAGTATATATATATCCTTCTTGTTCAAGGAGTTTATATGCATTAACAACAGTAACATTGTTAATTTTTAAATCTTTGGCAAGACTTCGTATGGAAGGTAATTTTTCACCAACTAGTTGATTTTCTTCTATCAATGTTTTAAACTTTTGATATAGCTGTATATATAAAGGGGTATCTATTTCTTTATTTAATTCAAGATTATACATAATTATCCTCCTAATTGTATGGATATGCTTTTATATATAGTATATCAAATTTTAATAAAATGAGAAGAAAAATTCATTGACGGCTGTCAATTGTTATATAAAGGGGAAAGACTATGAATGAAAAGACAAAAAGCTCAAACAAAAAATTTAAATTATTTTTAATAACGTTCATTTTGCTTGGATTTATTTTCATGAAGGAAGAAAATCAACAAAAATTCATAAGTTTTTTTGATTCTATAAATTCTGGAAGTGAAAAGACTATCATTTTTAATAATAAATATGATTCAGATGATGATGAAAAATTATTATTCTTCAATGACTCTATAATAAAATGGAATGAAAATAATATCTCTTTTTTAGATTTAAAGGGCGATATCATATGGAACAAAGAATTTAACTTTACACAACCGGAGGTATTAGCCTTTGAAAAAAATATCTATGCAATAGATAAAGAATCCGGGAACATATATGTTTTGGATAATAAAGGCTATACTATCCATAGGATAGAACTTAATATGCCTATTTTTAACTTGAAGGAAGTAAATGATAATATAATGATTCATGTTAAAACGGATGATATGGAAAAGATAAAAATTTTAGATAAGGATGGGAAAGAAGTCATAGAGACGGATCAAAAGAATATACTTACCTATTCAATTAACGACAAAAATTCTAAATACATGCTGTCTTCATTGGAATTGAATAAAAATATTAAATCTATTGCAAAAATATATTCTATTACGGGGGAAGGATTGGAAAATTTTAATTTTAACGATGAAGTAATTATATTCACACAATTCATTAACAATAAAATTCTAATAGCTACTGATAAATCCCTATATTTGGTTGGTAATAATGATGTAATATGGTCTAAAGAATATCCGCTTATAAAGGATATTTTAATTAATAAAGAAAAGATATATTTATTATATGGGGATAATTTAGAGATTATTAAATTGAATGGGGAAACGGAAAAGAAGACTACTTTTGGCATTGAATACAAAAAAATAGTTCAATTACAAAATTATATCTGTTTATATGGAAATAAAGATATATTAATTTTAAATAACGGTGAAGAAATGATAAGCTATAAGACAGATGAAGATATTTTAGATATAAAGGGTACAAACAAACTAGTGGCTATTCGATATTTAGACGGTTTGGAAATATATGATATAATTGATAAAGAGCAAATAAAGGAGGATGATAATCATGAAAATTGAAGTTGACGCCAGAAAAATGGAGTGTCCAAAGCCGGTTATAATGACAAAGAAAGAATTGGATAAAATTGGAAGCGGGACTATTGTAACTATAGTTGACAATGAAGTAGCTAAAGAAAATGTATCTAAATTGGCAGGCAGTTTAGGATTACCATATTCGGTTGATAAAATTAATGACAACGAATTTTATATCAATATAATAAAAGGGGAAGAAGAAACACTGAATGAAAATCCTCAAGTTGTACCGGAAAGACTTAAGGATTTGGTAGTAGCCATAAGTTCTGATACAATGGGCAAGGGGGAGGAAGAATTAGGTAAGATCCTTATAAAATCTTTTATCTATACGGTAAGTGAGTCTTCACCATATCCAAGCTGTATGGTCTTTTACAACAGAGGAGTATTTTTAACTATCGAAGACAGTCCTGTATTGGAGGATTTAAAAAAATTGGCAGATAAAGGTGTAGAGATTATATCTTGTGGCACGTGCTTGGATTATTATCATCTAAAAGAAAAACTTGGGGTAGGCAATATATCAAACATGTATACTATTTATGAAAAATTGAGCGATTCAAAAAATAATATAACAATAGGATAGGAAATTAATGATGGAAATTGATCAATTCGGTATAGTAACATTTAATTCCACTCATCACGCCATAAAAGGGGAAAGTGCATTTAAATCAAGTAATATGGCTTTTAAAACTATACCTACACCAAGGGAAATTACTTTAAGCTGTGGCTTATCTATTAGATTTGATCTTAATGATTTAGAAAAAGTTAAAAAGTTAGTAGAGGATGGAGATTTATCAATTAAGGGAATATATAAGTATATAAGGGACGAGAATGGTTCTAGATTGGAAAAGATATTGTAGGTGAATAAATTGTTGAATTTTAATATTTTTCTTAATGATCATGGAGATTTAAATGTTTTGGGGAAATTAGCGAAAATAGTGCTAATACTGGTAAGCATATGGTTTATAACCAATGTTGTAGATAAGATAATAGATAAGGCAATAAGTAATAAAAAACTGACAAAGCTTTATACTAATGATAAGCGCATAAATACCGTAGCAGGAATTCTTAAAAAGACAGTAAAAATTATACTTTATTTTATAGGGAGTATGATAATCTTAGAAATGTTTAATATAAATACTACTTCTATATTGGCAACAGCAGGTATTGGAGGTCTTGCAGTAGGTTTTGGCGCGCAATCCCTGGTAAAGGATTTAATCACAGGATTCTTTATTCTATCTGAAGACCAATATGCTATAGGAGACTATGTGAAAATAGGAGATTATGAGGGTATAGTTGAAGAACTTGGGCTTAGGGTTACAAAACTTAGAGATTTTACCGGTGATCTTCATATTATACCCAATAGCAGCATTCAAATAGTTTCCAATAGAACTAGAGGATCAATGAGGGCTATGGTAAAGGTGTCTGTTTCCTATGATGAAAATATAGATAGAGTGGTAAAGATACTTGAAGATGTATGCTTGGATATAAAGAAGAATAATACTTTGATTGTGGAAGGACCAACAATACTGGGAGTAACGGATTTGGGTGAATATAAGGTGGACATAACGATAATCGCGAAATCACAGCCTATGGAGCAATGGGCTGTTGAAAGGGAGATTAGAAAAAAGGTTAAAGAAGCATTTGATAAAGAAAATATAGAAATTCCATATCCTAAGGGAATAATCTATGGAGGAAGTGAAAAATGATTTTAAAATATGATGTTGGCGATATAATAACATTGAAGAAGGGGCATCCTTGCGGAGAAAACAAATGGGAAATCTTAAGAACAGGGGTAGATATTAAACTTAAGTGTCTAGGATGCGATAGACAAATATGGATACCAAGAATAGAATTTGAAAGGAAGGTAAGAAGAATATTAGTCAATGATAAATGGATAAGTATAATTCATTATAAAGGTAAAGATGGAGAGGAAGCTGATTTAGATTAAGCTTCTTTTTTTTAAAATATTTTGGACACTTTTACCTTCTCAATCGTTATATAAGTGAAAGCATAAAAAATAGGATTGGGAGGTTTTAAAGGTGTTCAATGATATTATAGACTATGATAAGATTAAAATGATACAGCAAGAAAACATTTCAGAAGAAGAAAGAGGCATAAAAGAATATCTTAGATTAGAGTATAGATGGCTTAGAGATACAAAATAATAAGGATTAAGCAGGTGGAGGTGGTAGTATTAATGTTTATTTAATATATGAAAAATATAATAAAGAGCTTTTAGCTTATGCAAGATCCATTACTCAAAATCAAGATAGAGCATTTGATCTTGTGCAGGATGCATATTTAAAAGCAATAGAGAATGAAAATGTTTTTGAATTTATGAATGAATATCAAATTAAAGGATGGTTTTTTGTAACTATAAAAAATAAAAATATCGATTATATTAGGAAACATAGTAAAATCCTCTCCCTGATAGAATATGAAAACATCGTGGATACAGAAGACTTCGAAGAAAATATAGCTATGAAAGAGTTATTATCTAAGTTACCGGGAAAATACAAGGATGTTTTATATCTGAAATATTTTCATGGTTTAAATAGCAAAGAGATTGGGAAAAGATTGGGGATATCCCCTTCAACTGTCAGGTCTCAATTGAGCACTTCACTGAAGTTATTAAAAAAAAATCTATAGGAGGTATAAAAACATGGCAAAGGTTATGAATATAGGCGTACTGGATGTAGTGGATATAAAGGAGGAGTTAGCAAAAGAAATAACGGAATTGCAGAATATAGGGTTATTAATTGAAAGCGATAAATCACAAGCACTACTCGGGAATTGTAAAAAAACTAATATTGGATTTACATTAAAGATGTCTTCAGATGCAAAGATTATATTAAAAAACGGCGAAGTAAAATTAGATAATGACTTCTTAACAGGTCTTTTAGATCCGGTTATATTTTTAGTAAACGGTAATATGATAATCAAAGGTGATGTAGACATTAAACTATTTGATGAGAAAGTTTATAAGATATTGTTAAATGGAGTTTTAGAATGTCCAAAGAAATTAAAGGGAATTGTAGAATTAAAATCTACCATAAATGGCATGACAAATTATTACAGCAGCGATTATAAGTATTTTTCAAATAATGTTCGCCTAAACAATAGATTCTTAAAAGGGTTAAAAGCTAATTCTAAATTATCATTTAATACATTGATGATTGTTGATGAGATAGATTTGAACTTATTTAGGGAAAAGATATCTAACATTGAGATCCTCAACAAACTAATTTTATTGGATGAATATGAGGATAATATTTTAGAGTATGTTAACGATTATTATGAAGTAAACTTGGTAATAATACCAAAAGGTAAAAATGGAATTAAATATTTTGATAAAGATATAAGGATAGATGACAATTTTATTAAGAAATTAGACAATGATGTTTTGTATGTTGATGGGGATGTAGAAATATACCTCAAAGAGGATTTAGAGATTAATAAATATATTAAGTATTTAATTTCCGATTCCGTAATATGTAATGAAAAATGTTTTACACAAATTAACGATATATTGGCTGATGATGTTAAAGTGGAGATTATCGAAGGTAAGTTAATAAAGAATAACGGTAAAATGAATTTATCTCAGGAATTTGATGAGAAGGTAACGATTAAGAATATGGGCAAAATCGTCATAGATGAAGATGTAAATGAAAATAATTTTAACGAAATGGTATCGGAAATAATAAATTATGGAGCCATAGCGGTATCAAAGGATAAAATGTCATTAGTAAAAAATAAGGTAAATAAGAACTATGGGAATGTAAAAGAATTAATAAGGGAAGAAGAGGAAGACAAAGAAAATCTGGATGAAGATGTATTATATAATAGTATTGGGGAACTAAAACTCTAGACTAAAAGAACCATTAAGCGGATGCCTAATGGTTCTTTCAATTATTTAGCACTCTCTGTAACCAAACATACCACAGTTGCAGAATAGTATTACTAATAGTAAGAAAAAGAATAGTAAAGAACTATCTACTTCACCACATTCTCCTCTTCTTCCACCAAATAAGTTTCCCATATCTACACCTCCATTAATTTTGAGAGATTTCTCTCATTATAAGATATGCAGATGTTCTAACTGTTGTTAATAAATTACTTATATAAATCAAAATCGTATTTAGATTATGTTAGAATATAAATATTTAAATGCTGGTGACTTATATGGGCGTTTAAGGTATTATAATATTAGGTAGATAATATTATGAAGGGGGAGATAATATGAAGGACTTTACTTTACACATTCCAACAAAAATAATATTCGGCAAAGATGCAATCAAAAAGTTAGGAGATCAAATAAAAGGAAATTACAACAAAGTTTTGCTTCACTATGGCGGTGGGAGTATAAAGAAATCAGGATTATATAATGATGTGGTGAGAATATTGAAAGATAATGACTGCGAAATCTTTGAACTTTCCGGGGTTGAACCAAATCCAAAGTTGGGGTTAGTTCGAAAAGGTGTTCAGATGGCAAAAGAAAATGAGATAGATTTAATTCTGGCAGTAGGCGGCGGAAGTGCAATAGACTCAGCAAAGGCTATCGGTATTGGAGCTTTGTATGATGGGGATGTATGGGATTTTTATAGCGGTAAACTTGAACCTGAAATTACAATTCCGGTAGGTGTAGTACTGACATTACCGGCTACGGGCAGTGAAGCAAGCAGAGGAAGTGTAATTACCAATGAAGATGGATTATATAAACGTTCTACAGGCGGAGACTTTATGAGACCGGTATTTGCTATTATGGATCCAACTTATACATTGACATTGCCAACAAAACAAACCTTTGCAGGGATTATGGATATTATGGCTCATATATTTGAGAGATACTTTACCCAAACTCCCCACGTAAACTTAACTGATAGTTTATGTGAAGGAACCTTAAAAACTGTAATACAGAATGCATATATCATAAAAGAAGATTCCCAAAATTATGATGCAAGAGCAGAAATTATGTTTGCCGGTACAATTGCCCACAATGGATTGTTGGGAGTGGGGAGAGAAGAGGATTGGTCAAGTCATGATATTGGTCATGAAATAAGTGCACTTTATGGCACAACCCATGGCGAAACATTGTCTATTATATTTCCAGCATGGATGAAGTACGTTTATAAAGAAAATGTAGACAGATTTGTTCAATTTGCTACAAAAGTATTCGATGTTTCTGAAGCTGAAATGGACAAGGATGAAATTGCAATAGAAGGAATCAAAAGACTTGAAGGTTTTATTTCTGATATAGGATTGCCTAAATCCTTTACTGAAGCTAATTTACCTACTGATAAAATTGATTTAATGGCAGAAAAAGCAACAGAAGATGGACCATTAGGAAACTTTAAAAAGCTATATAAAGATGATGTTATAAAAATATATAAATTAGCAAAGTAAAGTCTAGTAAGATTAATGGCAGCATAGATATAGACAATTGACACATATATAAAAATAGTATAATATTATAATTAGCACTCATAAGTATTGAGTGCTAATTACTATTTTATGATTAAGGAGAAGGTGTCTTATGGAAAAAAAAGAATTTAGAGCGGAATCCAAACGGTTGTTGGATTTAATGATTAACTCAATTTACACAAACAAAGAGATATTCTTAAGAGAACTGATATCTAATGCCAGTGACGCAATAGATAAAATGTATTATAAGGCATTAACTGACGAGAGCTTATCCTTCAATAAGGAAGATTATTTTATTAGGATTAACGTTGACAAGGAAAATAGAACTTTAACGGTTTCAGATACCGGTATAGGTATGACAAAGGAAGAACTGGAAGATAATTTAGGTATTATAGCGCAAAGTGGATCCTTTGACTTCAAAAAGGAAAATGAAGTAAAAGACGGATTTGATATTATTGGACAATTTGGAGTAGGCTTTTATTCAGCTTTTATGGTATCTGACAAGGTTACTGTAATTACAAAAGCCTATGGCGACAGCAATGCTTATAAATGGGAATCTGAAGGAGCAGATGGCTATACTATTGATTTAGCTGAAAAGGAACATACCGGAACAGATATAATATTGAAATTAAAAGAAAATACTGAAGATGAAAGTTATGATGAGTATTTAGAGGAATATAGACTTCAAGGTATTATCAAGAGATATTCTGATTTTATAAGATACCCTATAAAGATGGATATAACAAGTAGTAAACTGAAGGAAGGCTCAGAGGATGAATATGAAGAGGTAAAGGAAGAAAAGACTATAAATAGCATGATCCCTATCTGGAGAAAGAATAAAAATGAATTAACAGATGAAGATTATGAAAAATTTTACTCTGAAAAGCATTTTGGGTTTGAGAAACCCCTTAAATATATTCATATGAGTGTAGATGGTGTTATCAGATATGATGCAATTCTCTATATACCCGGGGAAACCCCATATGACTTTTATACCAAAGAGTATGAAAAAGGTCTTGAATTGTATTCAAGCGGTGTACTTATAATGAATAAATGTGCTGATCTTCTGCCGGACTATTTTGGCTTTGTAAAAGGAATAGTGGATTCTGAGGATTTGTCATTGAATATCTCCAGAGAGATGCTGCAGCATGACAGACAATTGAAATTGATTGCTAAGAAGATTAGAGAAAAAATCAAAGATGAATTATTAAATCTATTGAAAAATGACAGAGAAAAATATGAAAAATTCTTTGAGAACTTCGGGAAGCAACTAAAATTTGGCGTCTATAGTGAATTTGGAATGAATAGGGATATTCTGGAAGATCTATTGTTATTCTATTCGTCCAATGAAAAGAAGCTGATTACTCTGGAGGAATATGTAGACAGAATGAAAGAAGACCAAAAATATATTTATTATGCTACAGGTGAATCCATACAAAGAATAGATAAACTACCGCAAGTAGATTTTGTTAAGGAAAAGGATTATGAAATACTTTATCTAACTGATGATGTAGATGAATTTGCCATAAAGGTACTCACTAAGTATAAGGAAAAGGAATTTAAATCCGTGTCATCAAGTGATTTGGAATTGGATAATGAAAGCGAAAAGGAAGAAAAGCAGGACGACGATGAAGAATTGATAAATTCCATGAAAAAAATACTTTCAGGCAAGGTTAAGGATGTTAGATTTACAAAAAAACTAAAAGATCATCCTGTATATTTGGCCTCCGAAGGAGATTTATCCATTGAGATGGAAAAAGTATTGAATCAAATGCCTAATAATCCAAATTTAAAAGCGGAAAAGATTCTGGAGATAAACGCAAATCATAATGTCTATAATAGATTAAAATCCGCATTTGAAAATGATGAGGATAATTTGGAACTTTATACAAACCTTCTATATAATCAAGCTTTGTTGATTGAAGGATTGCCAATAGAAGATCCGGTTGAATTTACAAATAATATATGGAAGTTATTGTAATACAACAACAGGGGTCAAATTTGACCTCTGTTGTTTCAACGGTACAGTTCTAACAGGTAGTTGATTTTAGTGAAAAAATTTAAGGAGGGGTATTGTGATAAGACAGGATAGAGACTTAGCGTTCATGCTGCAATTTGAAAATATTGCTTGGTATGAATCAGGTAAGGTTAGAATCTTAGACAGAAGAGTATATCCCAGAGAAGTAAGATATGAAATTTGCAATAATCATAAAGAGGTAGCTCAAGCCATTAGCGATATGGTTACTCAAAGTGCAGGACCTTTTGTTGCTGCAGGTATGGGTATGGCACTTGCGGCATATGAATCCCAAAATATGAATTCAAAGGATATGTGGGCATACTTAAATACAGCTGCTGAAACTATATCGACTTCCAGACCTACTACTGTGAAACGTATGAGATTGATAGTAAACGGATGTTTAGAGGCAGCAAGAGAAGCTATGGACAGGGGTTTAAAAGCTGATGAAGCGATATTTGAACATACTTTAGAATACAACAACAATAGATATTTTAGAGTTGGTAAGGTGGCTGAGTATCTTGTTGATATGTTTCCGAAAAACGGAACTATAATGACTCAATGTTTTGGCGAAACTATAGTCGGGCTTATGTTAAAAGAAGCCAAAAAAAGGGGCAATGAAATAAAATTGATTGTTCCGGAGACCAGACCATATTTTCAAGGAGCAAGGCTCACTGCAAGCGTTGCTTATGATCAAGGTTTTGACGTAACAGTAATTACTGATAATATGCCTGCCTATGTGATTGATAAGAAAAAAGTGGATTTATTCACATCGGCTGCAGATGCAATTTGTATGGATGGTTATATTGTAAATAAAGTAGGAACATTTCAAATAGCAATAGTAGCGAAATATATGGGGATTCCATATTTTGTGACAGGAACACCTGATAAAGATCATGATAAGGTATCTGGTGTAACTATAGAGGAAAGGGATGGAGATTTTGTATTACAGGCAATGGGTGTAAAAACCGCAATGGATGGAGTAAAAGGGTATTATCCGTCTTTTGATATTACACCTCCCCATTTGGTTTCAGGAGTCGTAACAGATAAGGGGATATATTCTCCTTATGATTTGAATAGGTATTATGATGGAAATACGAAAGTTGAACTGATTATTTAATTATATTGGGAACAATATTTCTATTTCTGTACCTTTATTTTCTTCACTTATTAGATTTATAATACCGTTATGGAATTCAACTATGTGTTTTACTATGGACAGTCCCAGACCGGAGCCTTGTATTCTTTTAGATCTGCTCTTGTCGACCCTATAGAAACGTTCAAATACCCTATTTTGATCCGCTTTGGGAATTCCTATACCTGTATCTTTTATACTAAATGAAAGGTAGTCGTTGGATTTATCAATTGATATATCGACTTTACCGTTTTCTTTATTATATTTAATCCCATTATCCAAGAGATTAAATATTAAATCCTCTATCATTCTCCTATTGCCGCGAAAGGTGAGGTGCTGTCCTGAAAGGTTTAGGGTAATATTTTTTTCCATAGCCCTAAATCTTAATTGGGATACAATCTTTTCTGTTATCTCATAGATATCCAAAGATTCAAAATTGGCTTCAAAGGTCTTTTCATCCAAATGGGATAGATTTATAATTGAGTCTATTAAATCTAAAAGTCTGCTTCCTTCCTTATGAATAATATTTGCAAATTTAACGATTTCTTCATCTTTTGCCATGCCGCTTGCAATCATTTCAGCAAATCCGTTGATTGAGGTAAGAGGTGTTTTTAATTCATGTGATACATTTGCAGTAAATTCACTGCGGGTTTTTTCAGCTTCTTTTATCCTTTGATGGGCAAATTCGATGTCCTTTTTCTGGATAGCAATTGTTTTGATAAAAGGTCTCAATTCTTCATATATATTTTCTTCACTTAACTCTTCACCGGACTCTATATTCTGAGTACTTTGATAAGCTTTTTCCATTGGTTCAATTATTTTAGAAGCTAAATAGTAGGAAAGGATGTATAAAAGGATTAGTATAAATATAATTGAGCCTATTAAGGCGGGCAAAGTTTTAATAATTTTTAAATCATAAAAATAAAAAGATATAAAAGCCAAAACGATAGAGGTTATAATAGTAGCTATTGTTGCAATTAAAGCAAGATTATAATAGATTTTACGTTTCACACTTTACCTCCCTTACGAATCCAGTTTTATCTTATAACCGACATTTCTGATAGTTTGGATGAGCTCTCCTGCTGTTCCAAGCTTTAGTCGCAATGTTCTGATATGAACATCAACAGTTCTACTTTCTCCTTCGTAATCAAAACCCCATACCTCATTCATGATCTGTTCACGGGACAATACTAGATTTTTATTTCTCATTAAATAATGCAAAAGTTCATATTCCTTAAAGGTTAAGATGATTTCTTTTTCATCGACTGTAACTAAATGTTTTTTATTATCTATGCATAAATCATCAATACATATTTTATTTGTATTTTCCTCTATTTTTTTTACTCTCCTCAATACAGCTTTTATTCTTGAGATTAGTTCCAAAACACCAAAAGGTTTTTCAATATAATCATCTGCTCCCATATCCAGACTTTTAACTTTATCGAATTCACCGGTCTTTGATGTAACCATAATCACAGGGATACTCTCCGTTTTAGGATTTGACTTCAATTTTTTTAAAATTAAATACCCATCGTCTCCCGGCAGCATAATATCCAGTAAGATAAGATCAGGGGAAGCAGATGAAAGACATTCATAAAACATACTGGCGTCTTCAAAACCCATGGCTTCAAACCCACTATTATTCAAGGCGTACAATACTAGTTCCCTTATATTTTCATCATCTTCTATACAGTAGATTAAAGACATATAATCAACTCCTAATCTGCCACATCTTTGTTATAATGTTCACCCTTAATGGCGAAGTATACCCATTCTGCAATGTTTTGAGCATGATCTCCTATTCTTTCAAAATATTTTGCAATCATTAAAAGATCAATTGCTTGCTCTCCATAATCAATATTATCCCTCAGGTGTTGAATAAGTTCATTTTTTATTATGTCAAATAGCTCATCTACTACATCATCATAAGCGATAACATCTATTACAAGCTCCAAATCTCTCTTAACAAATGCATCTATGCTTTCTTTGACCATTTTTATAGTAGCTTCAGCCATTTGCGGTATATGGATTAATTCCTTAATATAGGTTTCATTTACTAGTCTAATGGTTATCTCGGAAATATCAGATGCTTGATCTCCAATTCTTTCCATATCGGTTATCATTTTTAATGCAGAGGAAATCAGTCTCAAATCCCTTGCAACAGGCTGTTGTAGCAATAAAAGCTTTAAGCATCTACTTTCAATTGCCTTTTCCATATCATTGATTTCTCTGTCGCCTTCTACAACCCTCCTAGCAAGATCGATATTTTTTTGGGTCAAAGCACATACCGCAGCTTCAATGGAGCTTTCTATTAAATTACCCATTTCTATAAGTTCATTATTAAGTAAATCTAGTTCTTTGTCAAATTTATTTCTCATTTTTACCATCCTTTTAATATTTTATTAACCAAATCTTCCGGTTATATAGTCTTCCGTTCGTTTGTTTTTAGGAAGTGTAAAGAGCTTTTCAGTATCGTCAAATTCTACAATCTCTCCGCTTAAAAAGAAAGCTGTCTTGTCGGAAATCCTTGTGGCTTGCTGCATATTATGTGTAACTATTACAATTGTGTAATTTTTTTTAAGTTCTTGAATCAAATCTTCTATTTTGGATGTAGAAATAGGGTCTAATGCACTTGTGGGTTCATCCATCAAAAGAACTTCAGGTTCCACCGCCAATGCCCTTGCTATACAAATTCTCTGTTGTTGACCACCGGAAATTTTAAGGGCATTTTTCTTTAAATCAGTTTTTACCTCATCCCAAATAGCAGCACCTCGAAGGCTTTTTTCTACAATCTCATCCAGCTTTGATTTATTCTTAATTCCGTGGGTTCTGGGTCCATAGGCGATATTATCATAGATGCTCATTGGGAAGGGATTAGGTTTTTGAAAAACCATACCAACCCTTTTTCTCAGAACATTGACATCAAAATCACTTCTATAAATATTTTCATTATCCAGTAAAATATCTCCTGTGATTTTACAGCCTTCCACTAAATCATTCATGCGATTTAGGCTTTTTAACAGCGTTGACTTCCCACAGCCTGATGGTCCGATCAATGCAGTGATTTTGTTTTCTTCTATATTTAAATTTATGTTTTTTAAGGCATGGAAATCACCGTAGTATAAGTCCATGTTTTTAATAACAAATTTATACATTTTACCTCCCCTTTGTCAATTTATTACCTAAATAATTTGCTAAGCCATTTATAATTAATATGATTACTAACAATATGACCCCGGTAGCAAAGGACTCGTTTACGTGCATTCCCTCCGTAGATAGAAGATACATATGAAGGGATAGGGTACGACCTGAGGACAATAAGCTGTTCGGAATCTTAGTAGCAGTTCCCAAGGTAAACATAAGGGCTGCCGTTTCCCCGACTATACGTCCGATTGAGAGAATTACTCCGGATAAGATACCGGGCATGGCTACAGGAAGCACAACAAGAAATATAGTGCGTAGTTTTCCGGCTCCCAATCCAAAACTTGCCTCCCTTAAACCGTCATCGACAGATAATAATGCTTCCTCTGTTGAACGTATTATTAGAGGTAATACCATTATAGCTGCAGTTAAAGTACCTGAAATGAGAGAATATTGAAAGCCTAATTTTATTACGAAAAACAACATTCCGAACAATCCATAGACTATGGAAGGAATTCCGGATAGTGTTTCTGTGGCCATTCTAATGATTTCCACCAATTTATTTCCTTTCTTTGCATATTCAACAAGATAAAATCCCGTAAATACACCAATAGGAGTTGCTATTAATAATGCCAGTGCTACCAGCATTAAAGTAGTTATCATTGCAGGGAATAAAGATACATTGCTCGTTGTATATTTAAATTGAAATAAATCCGGTCTTATGTTTGGGATTCCTTTTAATAAAATATATCCAATGATAAAGAACAGTGCCCCAAAAGTTATAATTGCAGAAAGCTTAACTATGAATCTAATAAATTTATTCAATTAAGTCCCCTCCTCTTAACTACCATAAACAATCCATTGATAATGAGGATAAAAACAAATAGGACAACAGCTGTTGCTATAAGCGCTTCTCTATGTGTATCAGCAGCATATGCCATTTCAATTACGATATTGGTGGTAAGAGTCCTTACTCCCTTTGTAAGGCCTGCAGGCATACGTGCTTGGTTTCCTGCTACTAATATTACTGCCATTGTTTCCCCTATAGCACGACCTATACCCAGAATAACAGATGATAAGATACCGGATTTTGCTGCAGGCAGCATAACGGATACTATAGTCCTTTCGTGACTTGCACCTAGGGCCATGCTTCCTTCATAATAGCTTCCAGGCACTGCACGGATTGAAGCTTCCGACATGCCGATAATCGTTGGAAGAATCATAATTCCAAGTAAAATGGAAGCGGTAATTATATTCATACCTGTTCCTCCAAATATATTTCTTATAATTGGAACCAATACTGTAAGTGCAAAGAATCCATAGATAATAGATGGGATTCCTGCCATTAGATTTATACAAGGTTTTAGTATTTTATACAATTTTTTATTGCAAAACTTTGCCAAATAGGTAGCTGTCATAATTCCAATAGGGACTCCTAAAATAATTGCACCAACGGTAACATAGAGAGAGCCTAATATCATCGGCAGAATCCCGTAAGATGCCGGATTATTTGATGGCTTCCAAATAGTTCCGAATAGGAAGTTGGATAGCCCGTATTCTGAAATAAATGGAATACCGCCGGCAAATATAAACAGACAAATCAGGATAATAGCTACTATTGACATTGATGCAGATATCAAGAAGATAATTTCCATAAATTTTTCAAAAGATTTTGTCTTCATAAATTCTCCTTCATTCTATATTGTTTATCATAGGGCTTTTATATTATTTTGCTACTTCATTCCATTTAGTTATTTCGCCGATATAAATTGATTTTATTTGGTCTATAGTGATATCGTCAATGATGTTTTCCTTACCGGTTATAACTGCAATCCCATCTATAGCAATTACCTCTGATTTCAATACTTTAAGTTCAGAATCTTTTAACTCTCTTGATGCCATACCTATATCCGCAGTCCCTTCCATAACCGATTGAATACCTGCAGATGAACCTGTGGATTGAATCTCAATATTTACTCCTTGATTTAAACCTTGGTAAGCTTCGGCAAGTTTTTCAACAATAGGTGTCACAGATGTGGAACCTGCTACAACTATATCTCCTTTTTGATCTAAAGGAGTATATGATGGCAAATCGTTACTGACCGAAACATATTTACCTTTAGTTACAATATCTTGTCCGTCCTTGCTTAATACAAAGTTTAAAAAGTCTTTTGCCAAAGCGCTAATATCATCCCTATAAGCCAAATTAAACGGCCTTGCTATTTTATAAGAACCATTTTTAACATTATCTGCAGTTGCCTCTACATTTTCAACCTTTATAGCTTTTACAGTATCATTTAATGAGCCTAGAGATATATAGCCTATAGAGTATTTGTCACCTGCAACAGTTGTCATAACAGCGTCTGTACTGTTTTGAATAATTGCTTCTTCATATGTTCTATCAACTTCGTTGCCGCTTGAGTCCTTCTCAAGTATACCCACTATTTCAACAAAAGCGCCTCTTGTACCCGAGCCATCTTCTCTGCTTACTAAGTTAATTGTTTTATTTGCATCGAAACTGCTTGATGGATTGTCTGCAGGTGGAGTAGTTGACTTAGAACATCCTGTTATTATACCTACCAATAACACAATTACCAATATTAAACTTAGATTTCTTTTCATTAAAATATCATTCCTTTCAAGATTTTTACAACTCATAAGTCAAAGTTTTGTTTTATTTGAACTTATGAATTTCATATAAAGATTTCAGAATCTTTACAAACATAGTATATCCACCTTATGTTAAATCTAATGAATATGGAATGTTAAATCTGTGTAAAATTGATATAAGATAATATATCAGTGATAAAATATAAAAAGATACAGCATAAATAATCTATGCTGTATCCTAAATAATTCAAATTGATTTCTATTTTTAGGTACTTTGTTTATCTTGAGAGTTGTTGTTTTCTATAATTACTTTTGTAGCTTTATCAGGAATTCCAATATCTTCGACCACTATCTCTCCTGTACAATCTTTGTTTTTCAGCAGTCCCTTTTTCATATGATGAAATGTTATTGTTTTATAGGCTTTAATAGAAATGCCTAATACATTTCCTGTATTTCCATCCAATCCTGAAGGGATATCAACGGCTAATGTTTGTGTTGAGTATTTATTTATAGTGTCAATAGTTTTGTGGAATAAACCTCCTACCTCTCTTGTAATTCCAATTCCAAATATAGCATCTATGGTTAAATCGCTATTATTCAGTGAATCTTTTAATTGAGTTAAATCCTCATCGGTAGCTATATGAGTGAATTTTACACCTAAGTTATTAAGTATGTTTAAATTGGTATTAAAATTTTGAGTTCCCTTATTTAAATCTCCAATTATAAATAAATTTACCTCTTTGTATTTTAATGATAGATTTCTAGCTATAGCCAATCCGTCGCCACCGTTATTTCCAACTCCGCAAACAATAGTAAAAGAATTTGTATTATCTAAGTCTATATTAGTTAATACTCTATGCGCAGCATTTTCCATAAGCACAATGCCGGGGATACCAATATTGTTGATTGCATAACTATCCATAGCTTTCATCTCATCACAATTAATAATTAGCATAAGTTACACCTCCTGTGTATTATTATTGTATCATATTTCAATCTTTTAAAGTATTAACTTTACTCTCAAGTCCTTCAAATAAAGCATCATATGTGGTATTGAAAACTTTTTTCAATGCGATAACTTCTAAGCATATTTTTATTATTTGTGATTTAAGGTTTAAATTTTGCTGTTTTCCGACAGCCCCTTTATTACTGGCTATAAAAATTTTATATAATATTATTGAGTTATTTTAAACGAGGGTGGGGTTTTAAACTAACCTATAGCAACAGAAGAGGTTGACGAAGCAGAAAAAGCGGTATCTAATAAAATAAAAAACCTTGTAACAAAGATTGTGAAGGAAATTTAAAGGCTAAAATAATAATAGGGGATTAGGAGGATATCTATTTTATGAGCTTCAACAATTATTTAATAATGGATATTTATCATATGAGATCTGTTAGGTCATTGAATAGATCACTATCGAAAAATTCACAAAGATTAATATCTAAACCATAGCAAATTTTTGCTTTCACCATTGATTATACTGTTAAGTGTCGATTGTGTGATTGCTGATAAGTTAGCAAGTTTATTAATGCTGATTTCTCTTTCTTCACATAGATTTAATATTCGTTTTGCAACAGCCTTGGATATGGTCATTTTTATCACCTCAATAGCGATACTTATTAATAATAAATTATAACAAAGTTGTTTAAAACAATTTAACGATACATCGTTGACATTTACGGCAGATTGATACACACTAATATCTAACGATATATCGTTAGATATTGCACTAGGCTTCACAAAACAAAATGTTGGGATCGGAATTTGTAAGGTTAAATGAGACTCC
>ENA-UOOK01001933-UOOK01001933.1-fermentation-metagenome-genome-assembly--contig:-NODE-1933-length-26460-cov-3.777731_pt1 | contig 26460 bp, 22 predicted proteins | sample MGYA00245777_ERZ724023 | MGnify/ENA primary metagenome ERZ724023 (study PRJEB28704, sample SAMN03018312) | fermentation metagenome | biome: anthropogenic terrestrial biome; feature: soil; material... | reverse complement strand
GGAGGAATACCCAAGCCTGGCTGAAGGGGTCGGTCTTGAAAACCGAAAGTCGTTAATAGCGAGCGGGGGTTCGAATCCCTCTTCCTCCGCCATATAATACAATTACTTATGAAAGATTATTCTTTCATTTTTTTTATTTTAATATGGTGATTTTGATAATGCAGATGTTTTGATGAAGAGATTAAAATTAAAAGATAAGTAATAATATACACAAAATAAAATATACTGATTGGTTTTTAAAATAGTTTAATAAGTTAGCAAATATAGAACAAAAAACTTTTCAAAATAAAATGAAAATATTTATTGAAAATAATCTATATCCTCCTCTACATATTAAATAATTCACGGCATATAAAGATTTATAAGAAAGTAGTATAAATATGGATATTAGAATCATCTGTTATTATGAGAATTATGATGACATAGTTCTCATAGATATTGGCCATCACGATGTTTTGAAAGAATACAAAAGGGAAGTAAAATTCTAAAAAAGAAAGGATTACTAGTTACATCTAATGTGTAAACCTATTTCAAGAGGAAGGCGATGCATGTAGTGCCTTTTAGGAAACATTTTATAGAGATAATATAAATGTTATTATATTAAGAATTATTTAATAATAGATAAATATAACAAGTTAAAAATGATTTATAATCGTAAAGAGCATTATGTTTTAATAAAAGATTGTTTCATCTATTTTATATTTTAAATTAAATTTCTCTTTGATAAATAAACGTCATATGTTATAATGGTTAAGAAAGAAAAGAATATGGGGGATAACAATGAAATGTAATTCATGTGGTCATGAAAATGAAGTAACAGCAAATTATTGTGAGGTCTGTGGAGCCGCTTTAAATGTTTCAACGGTTCGAGGAAATGAAGTTAGAGAAGATAAGAACCCTGGTCTAGCAAAGGCTTCTATGATTTTAGGAATAGTTAGTTTAGTTTTCGGGGTGCTTTGCTGCTTCGGAATAATAAGTGCTGTAATATCTCTAGGATGTGGAATCACTGCAATTGTGTTTGCTATCATGTCATGGAAATCAAGTAAACAAAGTCAAGCAATTGCTGGATTGGTTTGTGCGATTATAGGTGTAATTCTAGGAGCAATAATTTTATTCATTTTCTTAAACCAAGAAGCTTTAATTGTATGGTTTGAGCAATACTATGGATATAATCCATATGATGGTTTCAAATAAGCAATGTTCTATATGAACATTGTTTTTTTTATTTTGATTATTATACAAAATCTAACATTTTTTTGACTTCTGTTTTTATATAATCAATAAATACTGGAGTGATTATATGAATAAATATATTAACATTATTATTTTTAGTGTGTTTGCCCTACTGACAAATGAATATGGAATGGGGTTAACATTGTTCATCCCCGTCTTAATATACTTTGGGTTAAATGATTTTCGAAGTTTGATCCTTATTTTTATCTCTGCTGTAGCTGTAAACTTTTTTAGGGAAGGGACATTATTAGTTCCATTAATATTTCATTTTGCTGTATCGGTAATTTATTCTTTAATGTTTAAAAAGCGGAATAACAATGCAAGAAATTTATTTTTTACATTAATTTTTAACGCGTTATCATATGTCTTAATATTTGGTTTTAAAGATGTTTTTATGTTAGCTCTCTATGCTGTTATATCAACTGTCCTTTTAGCACTACTATATGCTAATCAAGGACAAGTATTAGAAAACCCAAACAAGTTTGAAGGTTTTGGTTATAACGAATTACTCTTTGCTTTAATTGCAACATTTGGGGGAGCAAAAGTTATAATATTGGACGTCAATTTAGGACTACTGGTAGCAATTTATTTTAGTATCTATTTCTGTAGTAGTAAGAAATACTATCGAAGTATAATTTTCAGCATGATTACAACATATGCTCTTCATTATCTATTGGATGTTAAAAATAGTTTTATTATCATAATCGTTGGAACGATTTATTTCTTTCCACGGATCATATCAACGGTAGTTTTATATACTCTTTCTTTATTTTTACTAATTACAAAAACTGTGCCTGAGAGTGAAAATCTAATTCAAGCAATAATGATAATAGGTTTATTTTTTGAAATAGTTCGTTTCACAGTAATAATTGATGATGCCCCTGACATCTTAAGCCATAATATATATGATAATGTTGTAAGCAATATTAGGAAAGAAACAGTATCATTTGCATCCTTTTTAGATTTAATTGATAAAGAAATATCATATGATAAATCCTATCGAGAAAAAATGAAAGAAGGGGTTAGAGAATTGTATAAAATGCATTGCGATGAATGTTCAATAAAACGTGAATGCATGGGCAAAAATAAAGGGAAACTATATTATTATTATAAAGCAATGATTGAAAATGGCGAAAGTAATAATGATTTTTGTATTAACTATAACGATTTTAGAATATCTTCCTCAATCGTTAGACAAAAATATAATTTTATTAATGGAACAAGAAAAAATGAAATCCTATCTTTAATAACAAATGGGTTTTCTACGATCCTCCGTCAATTATCGATAGAATCAACGGTAAGAGAAGAATTAAATTATGATGATCTATTTTCAATAAAAAAAGCCATAAATGATTATGGCTATACTGTTACGCTATATGATGTGAAAAGAGCTAACAAAGAGAATTTCTTAATTGAACTAGGAGTTGTTGGTGAAGACTATAATGATATCAAAAACAATGTTTTAAAAATATGTAATCACTTTATTAAAGAAGGAGCTTCTTTAATATATAAGAAGACAAGCAATCAAAAGCATTATTTTAATGTTGTTCCGAAAATAAAATATGATGTCACATATGGATATGGTAGTCTAGCTCCAGTCGGAAATAGTATATGTGGAGACAATTATTTAGTAAAGCAACTAGAGAATTCAAGAATCGTTGCTGCGATAAGCGATGGAATGGGTAAGGGTTTAGCTGCAAATATGCAGAGTACAAGCACGCTTCGAATGGTTGATCAAATTACTAATATGGATATCCTTCCGGAAACATCATTACAGATTTTAAACACATTGCTATATATTCAAGACTATCAAGAAATATATTCAACTTTAGATTTCGTTGAAATTAACCGCAAAAATGGGGAAACGTTACTTTATAAAGCAGGAGGAACAACGACATATTTATTTCATCAAAATGGCGATTTTGAAAAGCTTTTAAATGAAAACCTTCCTTTTGGTATTGAAGAAATGATTGATATAAAAAGAATGCAATTAAATAATAATGATTTAATTGTTATTGCCAGTGATGGTGTATTTGAAAATGTAGCAGACTCTAGCAATTTAGAAAAATATATATTAGGTATTCGCCATTTAGAACCACAAAAAATCATATATGAATTATTAAATCATATAAGATATTCCGAGGTGATTAATAAAGATGATATTAGTATTATTGCTTTAAAAGTAAAAGCATTTTAAACTTTTTCAATTACTGGGCCGCGCCAGTTTACATAACCATCAATTATATTTATTAGTAAATAATTACCCTTAATCATTTTTATAACATTTGCACTTGTGATGCCTTCATCACAAATAATATAGTTTATAACACCTTCTTCTAAATAAGCAGAAGGGTCTAAAACTAAATCAATATGGCTGACGTTAATTGATCCAGGGATATGACTTTCATCATAATCCTCGCTATCGCGAATATCGATTATTGATAAATTTCTTTCATATATTTTTAAAAAGCTATTACAGTTCATATTATTCACCATTATAATATATTTAAAATAAACTTAAATATGTTTTAACATTCTTTGTTTTCCAATAAATGTTTTTATGGTATAATAAATATAAGGTGAGTATATGAAAAAGAACTATGGATATACAATTAAAAATTATCATGATAATTATTATTTTGTAGATGAAAATAATGAGGGCTTTGAGGTGCCTAAATCTGTTTTAGAAACAGATTTAAATGATCTAAAAGCTCATTATTATTATGACAATGGATCCAATGTTTACAAACTTTTATTCAATAATGATAAGTCAAATGAACTAGGAAGTTATTATCGATTTATTCTAATTGATTTTGGTACGACTAACCCTAGAGAAAAATCGCAAATAATCGATTTGTTCAATGATTTGATCATCAATGCTGATTTTATTGAATTACAAGATAAAGTTATATTTGTATATACAAATGAATTAGATATTGATATGAAAGATATTGTTGAAGCTATTAATTTTGACTTTGCAACGAATATATATATTTATGAATCTGGCAAGGTATATTGCAAAAACCTTGGAGCATTCAATTTATTATTCAAAGCATATGTCCAGGCATCACAAACATTGCAATTAAACTATATGAGTAATAGTGATATAATTATAAATTTAATTAAGAAAGATAGTGGAAAGCTAAATTTACTTCGACCGATCATATTAAATACAATTGCAATTGACTCCCAATATGAAGTATTAGTTAATGCAATGTTTAATAATAGTTTAAATGTGACTAAAACTGCTAAGGATGTTTTCATGCATCGAAACACGATTAATAATAAATTAGATTTTATTAAATCTGAAACCAATTTAAATATTCAAAAATTTAAAGACGCAATGGCAATGTATTGGTTAATTAACGCGAAATAATTGTGCAAGTTGCATATAGATTTAAGTTTTAAGATAATGTATAATTATATAGAAATAATATAATAAAAAGGAGACTATTATGGCAACAGTAACACTTAAAAATATTAATAAAGTTTATGATGGAAATGTACATGCAGTTGTAGACTTTAATTTACAAGTAAAAGATAAAGAGTTCATCGTATTTGTAGGCCCATCAGGATGTGGTAAAACAACTACATTACGTATGATTGCAGGACTAGAAGATATTACTTCTGGTGAATTAAGAATTGATGATGAAATTGTAAATGATGTAGCACCAAAAGATAGAAACATTGCGATGGTTTTCCAAAGCTATGCTCTATACCCTCATATGACGGTATATGATAATATGGCATTCGGATTAAAACTTCGTAAATTATCTCGCGACGATATCGAAAGAAGAGTTAATAATGCAGCAGAAATTTTAGGATTAAAACCTTTGCTTAACCGTAGACCAAAAGCATTATCAGGTGGACAACGTCAACGTGTTGCTCTAGGTAGAGCTATCGTACGTGATGCTAAAGTATTCTTAATGGACGAACCATTATCAAACCTTGATGCAAAACTACGTGTACAAATGAGAACTGAAATCATTAAAATTACTGAAAGACTTGGAATCACAACAATCTATGTTACGCATGACCAAACTGAAGCGATGACAATGGCATCTAGAATCGTTGTTATGAAAGATGGATTCATCCAACAAGTTGGAGCTCCAAAACAAATCTATGATTTCCCAGAAAACAAATTCGTTGCTGGATTTATTGGAACACCTCCAATGAACTTCATCGAAGGAAAAGTAAATGAACAAGGATATTTCATTTGTGGGGATCATAAAGTCGGAACAACAAAAATTAAAGTTCCAACTCCTAAATTCAATATTCTAAAAGAACAAAAATATATCGAAAAGGATATCATTCTAGGAATTAGACCAGAAGATATTCATGACGAAAACATTGTTATTGATACATATAATGAAGCAAGATTAAAATTAAAAATAGATGTATCAGAATTACTTGGTGCAGAAACACTACTATACACAGATGTAAATACGCAACCAATTGTTGCTAGAGTAGATGCTAGAGTAGATGTAAATTCAGGTGATGAAATTGAATTAGCTTTTGATATGAACAAGTGTCATTTCTTCGATATAGAAACAGACTTGAGAATTAGAAAATACTAAAGACAAAAAAACCACCTAAAATTTGGTGGTTTTTTATAATTTTCATATACAAATTTTCATAAATATGTTATAATGTATGGGTATATTACAGGAGGATCTAATATGAAAAAAACAATCAGGGATTTAAATTTAGCGGGGAAAGTAACCCTTATCCGTGTTGACTTTAATGTCCCAATGAAAGACGGTGCTATTACAGATGACAATAGAATCGTGCAAGCAATACCTACAATTAAATATGCTCAAGAACAAGGAGCTAAAATTGTCTTATTCTCTCATTTAGGTAGAGTTAGTACGGAAGCCGATAAGGCAACAAATAGTTTAGCACCAGTAGCAAAACGATTATCAGAACTTTTAAACCAAAAAGTACAATTCATTCCTACTACAAGAGGAAAAGAACTTGAAGATGCAATCAAAGCACTGAAAGACAAAGAAATCTTAATGTTTGAAAACACAAGATTTGAAGACATTGACGGAAAGAAAGAATCAAAGAACAATCCTGAGCTTGGAAAATACTGGGCTTCACTTGGAGATGTTTTTGTAAATGATGCATTTGGAACTGCTCATAGAGCACATGCTTCAAATGCTGGAATCGCTGCAAATATTAAAGATGCAGTTGCAGGATTCTTAATGGAAAAAGAAATCAAATTCATTGGTGGAGCTGTAGATAATCCAGCTAGACCATTCGTTGCCATTTTAGGTGGAGCGAAAGTAAGTGATAAGATTTCCGTAATTGAAAACTTGTTAACAAAAGCAGATAAGATTTTAATATGCGGAGCTATGGCATATACATTCTATAAAGCTTTAGGGTTAGAAGTTGGTAAGAGCAAATGCGAAAATGATTTTGTTGATTTCGCAAGTAAATTACTAGCAAAAGCAGATGGTAAAATTGTTTTACCAATTGATACTGTAGTTGCATATGAATTCTCAGAAACAGCTGCAAGTGAAATTGTTGGAGCTAATGCCATTCCTGATGATGCAATGGGATTAGATATTGGACCTGATACATTGAAATTATTCAAAAAAGAAATCCAAGGGGCAAAGACAGTTGTATGGAATGGTCCTGCAGGAGTATTTGAATTTGAAAAATTCGCATCAGGAACAATTGGAATTTGCAAAATGCTTTCAGAATTACAAGATGCAACAACAATCATAGGTGGTGGCGATTCAGCTGCTGCTGCAATTCAATTAGGTTATGAGGATAAATTTACACATATATCAACAGGTGGAGGAGCTTCCCTAGAATATCTAGAAGGAAAAGAATTACCTGGTGTATCTGTGTTAAATGATAAATAACAAAATACTTTCAAAAAAAGGAGAAAAATTATGGAAAAAGTAGTTACCATGGTTATTGAAAACACTACTGGTATTGATGCTTTATTAGCTCAAAAAACTGTTTTAGCAGCTTCAGAGTTTGAATCTGAGATTACAATGAAGTATCAAAAAAAGGAAGTTGATTTAAAATCAATCCTTGGGATTATGTCTCTAGCAGTTCTTGAAGGTGCAAGAGTCGAAATTGAAGCTCGCGGAGTAGATGCTGAAGAAGCAATCGAAACAATTAAAAAAATACTTAATAAGTGAGGAATAAAATGAGAACACCAATTATAGCTGGAAACTGGAAAATGTTTAAAACAAGAGATGAAGCATTACAATTCATTTATCAAGTAAGTGAGAATCTACCTGAAGTTGAAACTGTAGAATCTGTGATTTGCGCTCCATTTCCATTTCTAAGATGTCTTGTAAAAAGACAGGGCGATAACCTAAGAATCGGCGCCCAAAATATGCATTTCGAAGAAGAAGGTGCATATACTGGTGAAGTATCACCAAAAATGTTAACATCAATTGGTGTAGAATATGTTATTATTGGACATAGTGAACGCCGTGCAATGTTTAATGAAACTGATGAAACTGTAAACAAAAAACTTCATGCAGCATTTAATAATGGAATTAATCCAATTTTATGTGTTGGAGAAACTTTAGACCAACGTGAAGGAAACCTTACTGAAGAAGTAATCGGGAAACAATTAGAATTAGACTTATCTGGATTAACAGAAGCTAATGTAGAAGGATTAGTAATAGCATATGAACCAATATGGGCTATCGGAACAGGAAGAACAGCAACACCTGCACAAGCTGAAGAAACATGTGCTTTTGTTAGAAGTAAAGTTGCATCTTTATATTCTCAAGAACTTGCTGATAAAGTCCGTATTCAATATGGAGGCTCAGTAAAATTAAATAATATTCAAGAGTTAATGGCACAAAATAATATAGATGGAGCATTAATTGGTGGCGCAAGCCTTAAAGCTGATGACTTCATTAAATTAGTTAAAGCTGCTAAAAACTAACAAGACGGCTAAGGCCGTCTTTTAAACTTTTAAGGAGGGATAAATTGGAGACTGTCGTTGTAAAGAACATAAAAAAGACATTTAAACTAACAAAAAAACAAATGAAAATAAATCAAACAAAAGACCCGTTAAAAGTCGCTGTTGATGATATTTCCTTTTCAACATTTGCTGGGGAAATATTTGGGCTTTTAGGTGCAAATGGTGCCGGGAAAACAACAACCTTAAGATGTATTGCTACTTTAATAAAACAAGATGAAGGGCAAATTTCGGTTATGGGTGTTGATAATAGTGATGATCTAGCTGTGAAACAAAAAATAGGGTTTCTAACAAATGAAATTAATTTAGAAAATCAATTTACACCAAATTATTTATTTAGATATTTTGCTCGTTTCCATGATTTAGATGATGAAACAATTGAACAAAGACGTGATGACTTATTTACTCGTTTTGATATTAATTCATTCGCTGAAACTAAAATTGGTGATTTATCAACAGGAATGAAACAGAAGGTTTCAATTGCGGTATCTTTAGTTCATGATCCAGATATAATAATTTTTGATGAACCAACAAATGGATTAGATGTAATAACTGCAAGAGTAGTAACAGATTATTTACAGGAAATGCGCAACAGAGGTAAAACGGTAATCATTTCAACACATATCATGAGCCTTGTAGAAAAGATATGTGATAGGGTTGGAATAATTATTGACGGTAAAATCGAAATGTGTGATACAGTAAGTAATATTCTAAATAATAATCCAGGAATGGATATGGAAGAAATTTTCTTCAATATTTATAGCAGAAAGGTGGTAGAACTTTGAGAAATGCCCGTAAAGTAATGAAAAAAGACTTAGATAAAGTCTTTAAGTTTCCATCTGCTATTTTTTCAACATTAATCCTACCGGGGCTAATATTGTTTTTAATCTATGCATTGATGGGTTCTACAACATCTTCCCTCATTTCCGGGGATGAAGATTATTTCAGTAAGATTCATATCATAAATGCTCCACAATCGTTTGAAGTTTATACAACAGATGAAATTGGAGACGAATTAAAAATTGATTATAGCTTTGGTGAAGGAACAGATAATACTGTAGATTTAGAAAAACTAGAAAATGGCGATTATGATTTAGTTATTATTTTCGAAAATAACTTTGATGAAGGCCTTAGTAATAACACCAAACCATTATTGTCAGTATATAATGAACATACATCAATGTCATCCCTAGGGGCAATGGATAAAATCTCAGGGTTAATAAACCAATATAAGGAGTCTTTATTACAAGAGAAAGGCATTGATCCAATAATTATATCTGATGCCTATGCTTCCGTAACAGACATAAACAAATCTAATGCTTTTGGACTAGCAACTATTTTACCAATGATTATAGTAATATTTGTCTTTGCAGGATCAATGTCAATAGGTGCAGATGCAATTGCAGGTGAAAAAGAACGTGGGACATTAGCATCATTATTAATGGCACCAATAAAACGAAATGATTTAATTCTAGGGAAGGTCTTCTCAACTTCAATTATTTCCTTACTATCATCAATTTCATCTTTCTTAGGAGTGTTAGCAGCTCTACCATTTATGAAATCGATGTTTGGATTACAGGGAGGAGTAACTTATGGAGTTGGCTCATACCTACAATTACTTGTTGTTATTGTTTTATTAGCAGCCTTTGCATCTAGCTTAGTTCTAGTTTGTTCTACAATTGCAAAGAGTGTAAAGGAAGCAACAAATTATGCATTACCAGTATATTTCGTTGCAATGCTTGTAGCTATTTTAACGATGTTTGCAACATGGAAAACAGATCTGTATCTTTTCGCAATTCCAATTTATAATATAGCTATTGGCTTAAAAGGGATTTTGAGTTTTGAACTTATGACCTCACAATTAATCGTTGTGGTAGTAAGCAATATCATATATATTTGCGGATTAGTATTCTTATTAGTAAGATTGTTTAAGAGTGAAAAGATTTTATATAGTAAATAAAGATTGTTATGTAATAAAAAATTACTTAAAGCATCTGATTTAATTCCGATTTATCTTATATCAAACTGAGGGGGATATCATGAAAAAGGTCGTTACAATTATCCTGTTGATATTATTAATTCCCATGGTTTATTATTTGATTGTGGGAATAAATAATTTTAATACTGTAGAAGAGTTATATAATATCATTAATATTGATGAATATAGAGATCGACAAACGGTAAATATTCGTTACATATATTTATTACTAATTATTAAAAAAGAAATATCAATACTCATTGTTAACATTATTGCTTTAGTATTGATTATAACATTATTTAGAAATAATTATAGACTTATTCTTTCTCTATCATTTATAGTTATATTTGATTTAATTTGTTTTATTAGATATATATTTCTTATCGCAAGAAAAAAGGATATAAACAAAAAATCAAATGAAAAAGTTTTACAATAAAACAAAAAAGTTGTCACTATATTAATAATTAGTGGCAACTTTTATTTTTTGAAATTATTTTGATTTGGATAGGATATTAAATCTTAAAACACTTAATCATATCATAAGTTTTAATTATAAATTTGAAAGATGTATAATCACAATTTAAAATCATAGAATATAGTATAAGTTATAAAAAGGAGTCAGAAAAATGCGAGTTGTAAAAAAGAACGGAAAAAACAGAGATATTTTTGATGAGGTTTTTGATAATGTATTCAAAACACCTTTATTTGCTTTGAGTGATAGAGTTGTAAAGATGCAGACTGATTTACGTGAAGTTAATGGAAAATATATTCTTGATATTGATCTAGCAGGTTTCGATAAGTCTAATATAAATATTACGATTGAAGAAGAAAATTTAAAAGTTGAAGCAACAATTGATGAAAACAAAATTTCTAATGATGAATATATACGTCGTGAAAGACATTTTGAATCTTGCTCAAGATCTTATTATGTAGGTAACCTAAAGCAAGAAGATGTTACTGCTAAATTTAATAATGGAATCCTAACAATCACTTTCCCAGTTCCAAAAGAAGAGGTTGAAGAAAAGAAATTCGTTAACATTTTATAAATGAAAACATTTTCTTAAAAAAAATATTGCGTCTTGTTATTATTTGAGTATAATTAAACTAACATAAAGCTTTATAGTAATAACAAGAGGGGGTTGGACTCCTGAGCATATTGTTCTTATTAGATAAAGCCAGCAATGGCCTTTTCTTTTACCTAATTGGCCAGCTTAGTTTATGTATAATTACATAATCAACGAACGAGAGATTAGTAGCTATTTTATAGTTTAAAGCGAATTAGGGATGGTGTGAGCCTAAGAACAAAATAGATATGAAGCGCACTTGGGAGATTTCACCTGAAGAATATAGGGTGAACGTGCAATTAGCGTTAATAATTTTTGAGTGGCTTTGCATAAAAGCAATTAGAGTGGTACCGCGGTGTAATTATCGTCTCTTTCTTATGAAAATAAGGAGGAGACTATTTTATTTTCATATAAATAGTTTTCATATGAAAAGGAGAAAAAAATGAAAAAACTATTAGTATTAATTATTTTATTTACATTTACCGTTTTATCAGGATGTGGGAAGACTGGTGAATTTCTTGAAGAAGGATATCTAGTCGTTGCTACTTCACCGGACTATGCACCATATGAATTTATCGATTCATCAAAAACAGGTATTGATAAATTTGTAGGAGCAGATATTGAATTAATGAAATATATTGCGGAAGAATTAGATTTAGAGTTAAAAATTGAAGAAATGGATTTTGATGCATGCCTAACAGCAATTCAGGGTAGAAAAGTTGATATTGCTATATCCGGATTTTCTTGGACTCCAAAAAGAGCAGAAAATTATGAATTATCAGATTCATATTTTGATGAGGGTGATGGGAACCAAAAAGTTTTAATAAAAGCAATAGACGTAGATAAATTTAAAAGCCTTGACGATTTAAACAAAATAGAAGTAAAAGTTGCTGCCCAAACAGGATCCATTCAAGATGAGTTGATACTCAATTAGGAAATGCTACAAAGCAAAACTTAGATAATTTAGACATGGCATTATCTTTACTTCTAGAAGGTAAAGTAGATGCAGTTGCAATATCTGAACATGCTGGAGATATAAGAATTGAAAACAATAGTCAATTAGCCTTCCTTGGTGAAAACTTTGATGTCCCTACTATTGGAAATGTCGTTGTTGCTAAAAAAGGAAATGCTAGTTTAATAGAAAAAATAAATGAAATAATAGTAGAAGTTAAGGCCAATGGTCTATATGATCAATGGATGACTGAAGCAAAAGCATATGCTAATGCAATTGGAGAAGATATAGGCGAATAAGGAGTTGGTTTAATTGATTAATAATGTTATCGATATAATAATTGAATACTATCCACTCCTATTAAAAGGGCTGGGAATAACGGCTTTATTATCATTAGTTACTGTTTTATTTGGTGCCGTTATTGGAATGATAATTGCCCTAATGAGATTATCAAATAATAAATTATTAAAAGGTATTGCGTCATTTTATGTTGAAGTGATTAGAGGGGTTCCGCTATTATTACAACTACTAATTATCTATATTGCTCTACCATCTTCGGTAAGTAAATTCGTTGCTGCCGCAATTGCTTTAATTATTAATAGTGGAGCATATGTTGCGGAAATTATAAGAGGTGGAATTCAAGCAGTTGATAATGGGCAGATGGATGCAGCTAGAAGCTTAGGATTAAGTAAAAAGCAAGCAATGATTAAAATCATCCTTCCTCAAGCCGTAAAAAACATTTTACCAGCCATAGGAAACGAATATGTTACTGTTATTAAAGAAACTTCACTTGCTTCAACATTCTATATTGGTGATTTAATGACATCACAAAAATATATTGGAACAGAAACTTATTTATATTTAGAATCATATATTGTTGTCGCAATCTTTTATTTCGCAGCAACATTTACACTATCTAAATTAATTGGAGTTTTGGAAAGGAGGTTGAAAGTTAGTGATTAAAGCATATAATGTATGTAAAAGTTTTGGTAGTAATCAAGTGTTAAGGGATGTTAGTCTTGAAATCAAAAATGGCGAAGTTGTCTCAATAATTGGGCCAAGTGGGTCAGGAAAATCAACCTTTTTAAAATGCTTAAATTTACTAGAAAATCCAGACAGCGGATCAATTTCTTTTATGGGGGAAACAATCTTTAGTTCTGAAGTAAAATTAAAAGAAAAACAATTGGATGAGTTTCGCCAAAAGATTGGCATGGTCTTTCAACACTTCAATGTCTTTCCGAATTTAACGGTAATAGACAATATCACCTTAGCTCCAATTCAAACAAAAAAGATGAGTAAAGAAGATGCAATAAAAAAAGCATATGAATTATTAGATATAGTTGGTTTAACTGATAAGGCTTCCTCATATCCACGAACTTTAAGTGGTGGGCAAAAACAAAGATTAGCGATAATTAGAGCCCTTGCAATGGAGCCAACAACAATGCTCTTTGATGAACCAACCTCAGCACTAGATCCAGAAATGGTAAAAGAAGTATTAGAAGTAATTAAAAATGTCGTTAATATGGGTATGACTGTAGTTATTGTTACCCATGAAATGAATTTTGCAAGAGAAGTTAGTGATAGAGTTATCTTTATGGATGAAGGCAAAATCGTTGAAAAAGGAACGCCTTTACAAATATTTGATAATCCGCAAATGGATAGAACTAAACTATTCTTGAGTAAAGTTTTATAATATATATAAAAGTCCTTGGTCATATGACCAAGGGCTTTTTAAATACTATTCGGTTATTAATGAATAAGTTGAAATATTTTTAATTCTTAATGTTATTAATAGAGATGAAATATATGAAACGATAATAAATCCTACTCCTAATAATATAATCCATAAAGGTGTTATTATAAAATTTGATTTCATAATTCCCATTGATCTTTGAACGATTGAAAGAATTGGGGTAGTTAAAGTAATCCCTAATATACAGCCAATGATTGCACCGATAATGACAGGGAAAAGAAATGAAAGAGACATTTGATTCATTAATTGTATTGTATTAAATCCTAAAGCTTTTTGAATACCCAATGCCTTTTTGTTTTGAATGATTGAAGCTGTTATAACAAAATATAATACTAATACAATAATAACAAATGTTATTAATAAGATAGTTATACCAATTTGTGATACGATTTCATAATACGAACTTGCTCCTTCTTCCATATATCTCTCAAAGGGGATAATTCCAGTAAGTTCTTCACTATATAAAGTTTCTAATCTATTTATGAAATCATCTAAATTTATTCCATCTTTTAAATAAATATAGATATTACTTTGCTGGTGGCTTGGAAGTATTTTCTTAAAAGCACCTGTAGTTAATGAAACATTCATCCCTAACATATTTGAACCTTGATTAAATCCAGTAATAATATAATTTGCGGATCTATCTCCGTATTTAACTACTATTTCATCGCCAATATTTTTACCTAACATTTCTGCTAGATATCCATTAATGACAATCTCATTGTTATGAATAGGATATCTTCCTTCATATAAAGTGATGGTTTCTCTTGCTGAATAATCATCCATAACATATGATAAAGCTTCAATATCCTCTATAATAACATTGACATTATCAATATATTGGGCCTTCCTAACCTCAGGGAAATTTAGAATTTCATTAAGAAAAACTTCGCTATCATTTCCCGGAGCTAATACTGCACTTATGTCTGACACTTCTGATCCAGGAGTTTCTTTAAAAGCTTTTGTATCAACGTTGGTGTTATAATACATAACAACAGCAAAAGCTCCAGCGAAAGAAATTGCAATGGAAATAATAGTAATTAAAACAGTTTGCTTAATGCGATTAAAAGTAGATTTAAGGGATAGTGAAAAAGTGAGATTCAACTTGCTTTTCTCTAAAGGAATGTAGTTTTTCCTAAAATTATGTGAAACAATTCCTCCTCGAAGGGCGATTATAGGGTCTAGTTTATATATCCTTCTAGAAGTTAATATTGAGATCAAAATGACAATTATATTAATAAAAAATAATGTAAATAAGCTAATTCCAAAATCAAATCCTTGTTCCCATAATAATGCTGATTGCTTAGAAAAAGAATCGGATAGTAATGGAATGGTTAAATATGTTGCACTAATTCCTATTATGGTACCTACTAAAGCAATTAGACTAAACTGTAGGACAATAGAAGATATAATTTGTTTACTTGTATAACCAATTGCTTTTAATGAGCCTATTTTTGTCATATCATCATCAATAGAATTTCCAATACTAAATCTTACAACGAGTAAACACACGATAACAATAATAGCTGCAAAGGAAACGAATATTACTGCAATCATAGTAGCCATCATTGATCTTGCGGCTTTAATCATTGAAAGATTCAAGCTCAAGATTGAATTGCTTAAATCCGATGAAGCACTAAGTGTTTCTGCTCCAGTTAATTTTTTTAAACCAATTTCAACCTCTTTATTTTGCAAGTTTAAATTAGCAAATACTTTTACAACTTTATCTACTTCTTCGCAATTATTTATAATATTATTAAAGACTTCATTGTTAACATAAAAACCGGGTAATCCGGTATCTTGTGATACAAAGAAAATATCTTCAACGAACCCATGGACTTTAAGGGAAACTTCTTTTTCTCCAAAATTAAATTTTAGAATATTGCCAATTTCAAAATCACGAGATAATTTAAATGATATTGGAAGGTATATAGAATCATTAGTTAGGGGTAGAGCTTCACCTATTATCTTCCATTCTGACATATCACGTTTGATATCAGCGTTATTCATAGTATAGAAGAATGCTGTTTTTTCTCCTTTAAAATCCGCAAATGTCGTTCCCCATATATTTATTTCGATATAATAATCATTAATATTTTCGTGGTTTACAATATAATCTTCAACTTCTTCAGTATATAAGTTATTTGATATTAAGTAATAGGTATCTGAGGTATTTAGTTCTAAAACATTTTTATCAAAAAAACTACCAAAGTTAATTAATACAAGCATACCAGCATTGAATAGTAATGAGGAAATGATAAACATCACAAGTAAGGAAATAGAATTACTTTTTGCTTTTTTAATATTACTAAAGCAAAGAATAAATAATTTTTTCATAACTACCAACCCATTTCATTCAAGAAAGATTGTAATCTATCAACTCTATCTTTATTATCAATAACATATTTACCTAGATCACATGTCCCACAGACAACTCCATCTCGCATATATAAGATTCGGTTACCCCTACGAGCAGAAGTTAAATCATGGGTTACCATAATGATAGACTGACCTTTATCGTTTAAATTAGTTAGAACATCTAATGCAGCTTTCCCAGATGCTGAGTTCAATGATCCTGTAGGTTCATCGGCAAAAAGAACCTTTGGATTATTTATAACTGCTCTAACAATCCCAGCTCTTTGGGCTTCACCACCAGAAAGTTGGGTAGGAAACTTATTCCATATCGTTTCATCTAATCCAACTTGCGTAAGTAGTTGTTTTGCTCTTTCAATAATTTCCTTGCGGTTTTTATTAACAAGTAAACCTGAAACTAAGATATTATCTAAAACACTCATATTATCCATTAGAAATACTTGTTGGAAAACAAAACCACAATTTAAACGTCGGAATACTGCAAGTTTATCACTGGATAAACGCGATATTTCTTGACCAAAAAACTCAACTGACCCAAGTGTAGGTTTATCCATTCCAGATAACGAATAGAGGAGTGTTGACTTTCCAGCTCCTGAAGAACCCATAATTACTGTGAAGTCCCCTTCATAGAATTCAATATCAAGATTTTTTAATACATGTTGTTGATGACCTCCAGTAGAAAAACTCTTACAAAGTTTATCTGTTGATATAATTACTTCTTTCATCTTTTCTTCCTTTCAATAAATAAGACTGTAATGATGAATTAATTCATCACTACAGTCTCTATTATATTATTTAATATCTTAACAAGTCTTTAATCAATTCTTAACTAATCCTTAATTTTTTTCTAAACGATTAATAGTCTAACAATAACACTGAAACCATCAATATTATTTTTAAAACTAATTTCACCCATCATTTTATTTAATAAAAACTTTGTTATATATAGACCTAAACCCGTTCCACTCTTACCTTGAGCATTACTTGAACGAAAATATTTATTTGTAATTAATGGGATGTCATTTTCGTTAATGCCTTCTCCATAATCTTTAAATTCAATCTCAAGGTAATCATCATAAATATTTGAGATTACATCAATTTTTGTATTTGCATATTTATATGAATTACTGATGATATTATCAACTACTTGTTCAAATCGTAAAGGATCTAGGAATATTAAGCATTCTTTTATTGGTAGCACATTACATAAGTGATTATAGTCTGAGCGATTAATAATTGTATTTATACTAGTACTTGATACTTCGTCTATGTTAACCTTTAACTCTTGGAGTTCTTCTAAGGTTGCATTAAAGATATTTGTTATTAAATTATTTATTTGTTCTGCTTTTAAGTTAATAACTTCAAACTGGTTTTTCAAATAGTCATCATTGCCTTTAGCAATCATTAAGTCGCATACGGCTTGAATTGATGCTACCGGAGTTTTGATGTCATGGGATAGGGTTGCAACTAATTCTCTCTTACTTTTAATGGCATTCATCTCATTAGTTCTTGCTTTTTCTAATTCAGTTCTCATTAAATCAAAGCTTTCGGTAAATGTTCCAAAATAATTATTTTTGTCCATATCTAAAGGAATATCTAGATTTCCTTGAGCGATATGATAACTAAATCTTTGGAGTTTACGAAAGGGTTTAAAAATTGATTTATCGATATAGATTAAATATATAAAGCTTATCGAAAAGATAATAATGATAAATAAAATCTGGACGATAAGTAAATTAAATCGATATGCTTTTACAATGTCATATGTTGAGTTATAGATAATTATTTTCCCAAAAACCATATCGTTTTCAGTTAGATAAATGATTGTATCACGATTTTTGATAGCAGTGGATAGATCTAAATTTAAGTTATCTCTTGTTGCTACGATAACATTGTTATTGATATCGAGGACAGCATAATCTAAATTATATTCTAAGCCTGGTAAATTATCTTTCTTAAGATTATTCCAATTTACTTTAATTGATTGGGTGATATCATTTACTTTAATGATATCAACGGAATCGATATGTAGATGGCTATATGAATATACTATATAGAAAACAGCTATTAAAAAAAGGATGAGAAAGATGAAGAAGCATTTTCTAATTTTCATATGCTTTTACCCTTCAAAAACATATCCTACTCCCCAGACAGTTTTAATATATTGGGGATTGTTTGGATCTTTTTCGATTTTCTCTCTTAATCTTCTTATATGAACATTTAGAGTTCCATCACCTGTAAAACCATCATTCCATACTCTTTTGAATATTTCATCTTTCGTAATGGTTTTATTTTTATTTGTTACTAGATAGGATAATAGCTTATATTCCATCGCTTTTAATTTTACTTCTTCATCATTTAAAAAAAGTTTCTTTAAATTGAGATCAACAGTAAAATCACCAAAGGTGATAGCTTTGTCATTTTGTCCACGATATTTCTTTAAAGCAAGTTTTACTTTAGCAAATAAGACATTTAGAGAATATGGCTTTTGGATGTAATCATCTCCACCAATATTCAAAGCAAGAATAACATCATCATCACTTGTTCTAGCACTGATAAATAAAATAGGGATGTCATAATGAATTCTGAGTTTCTTACATATTTCAAATCCAGAAGAATTTCCTAAATTAATATCTAAAAGAATTATATCGGTTTGGTTTTGCATTAGAAAGTCAAAACATGATTTTACATCCTTAGCCCAATAGGTTTTTAAGCCAAACATATTGAAATACTCTTTAGTACTTATGGATAAAGTTTCTTCGTCATCTACTATTAAACAGTCAAAATGTTCCATAATACCCCCTATTCTTTCTTTGTTCATATAGTAATTATAACATTTATCATATGAATTGTTAATAAAGTTTTAAATTCTTTACAATTCTATTTAATATACGTTTTGATATTGTTTTTATTGAATGGTTACATTTTTTTAAAATATTTTACTTTTATGTCAAAATCCGACATTTTCCGCCAAACAAAAAGTCTAAAATAATAATGTCTTGGCTAATCTTATCAAAAAAAGTAAGTGTATCAAAGAAAGGGGATAAAATAAAAAATTGAAAATTAGTATGACAAATATAATCTATATAAAGATTTATGATTAAAAGGGGGAATGTAATGATATATTTTGTTTAAGTTATAAATTATGGAAAAGTGATTTAACACAAAATACTTAAGTAATTGTTTTTATAAATATAGCATGTCTTTTAAATAGTTACTCCGTTCTGTGCCTATTACTTTCTAAACAGTTTAATATGTGAATTTAGAGAAGAAAAAATTAATAATATTAAAACAAATATTTAGCTAGTTTGTAGGTTCTAAATAAAAACCTAAATAATATATAAAGTAATTAATTTACTTAAATACACTAGGAGATTCTAATGAATAGTTTTACGGATAGAGTATCGCAATTTAAAAACAAAAAGAAATTAACAGTTTCGGATGTAGTAAGGGATAATAATGGCGAAATAAAACAAATGACAGTTGTTGTCTCTCGGGATGAAGGAATTATAACGAAACAAGGCACAGTTTTTAATGCTAGCACTTTAAATAAAATAATAAATGATAATAGTTATGGAATTGATTTTTTGTTTAAAAGCTTTTATACTGCAGAAGATGATTTAAAAGTTGAATGGGTTCAAAAACCAGAAGTACCTAATACAAAGAGGCTAAGAATAGATTTAACACAGAAGTTCTACGGAAAGCTTGCCAGATATGATGATTTAAAATTATTAGGAGATATCATCCAAGGCGAAAACTTTATTGAAGTGGTATTAATTGAAACAGATGAATTAAATAGAACTACAGGTTCATCTACAAAAGTTTTCCCCTTTTATGTTGAATTATATCTTGATAATAAATTTACTCAGTACCTTACTAAAATAGTAGGATCAGTAAGTTATACAAATACCTCAATGAGTCCATTGGATTAATGAAAAGGAGAAAATAATGAAATTATCACAATTAAAAATAAAATTAGTAGATGTAGTTAAGCTGCTTCCTGATTTTAAGGGAAGGACGAGCAGTGTACGTACCGAGTTTCAAAGTAATTTAGAAGGTGAACAATCTATTGAAAAGGTTAATACACTAACAATTAAAGAAGACATAATTCAACCAGTGTATAAAGATGCTACAGCTTATAATCAAACTAATCAACTTTCAGAATTAAATGTAAATGCGGTAAACGATCAGCCATCAATTGATAGCATTCCAAGTATTTCTAACACTAGTATATTAGAAGAAACCCCATATAATATAGATTCAATTAAAATCATAGGAATTACAGGTAGTAAAGGTAAATCTACTACTGCTTATATTGTTCATGAATACCTTAAATCATTAGGAAAAAAGTCAGTTCTATATAGCACAATAAAAATTGAATCACCTACTAGTTATATTAATCCGGATGAGCCTTGCGAAATACCATTACAAAACGAAAGTGTTTTACTTGATATAATTGAAGAAGCCGAAAGCTACTCTTCCGATTATATAGTTGTTGAAATTAATGAGTCGACAATTAAAAAAGGTCTTGCAAAGGATATTCCCTTTACAGTAAGGGCACTAACTAATCTAAACCCACATCACAATGATGAGCAATATACAACTGAAGAATATGTAAGATTAAAAGAATCATTTTTTGAAAATATTCCTGATGAAGAAGATTGCACTTGTGTAATAGGGTTAACTGAAGCAATGACTAGAGAAAACTTCAATAGAATGCTTAAGTTAAATAATAAACCCAAAATAACATATGGTTCTAAGTATATTTGTGAGATTCGTAATGCGGATTATACAAATTTAGATTGCCTTTTATATGAAATGAACAGTGATTTAAATGGACTCGATTTAAAGATTAGGGTTAAAGAAAATTCGTATAATTTTAAAACAAATGTTATTCTTCCACATAATTCGCTTAATATTACATGTGCAATTTCAATTCTAGAAGCTCTAAATGTATTTGATGTGGAAAAGTTTAATAGTTGTATTAATAACATGACTATTCCAGGCCGTGAAGAAGTTATTAGAGTCAATGGTAGAACAATTGTAATTGGCTTGTATTTAATGCCAGCACTTGAAAACTTTAAAACATTTAAGGCATTTGGCGTTAATAAAGTCAAAGTAGTAGCGGGTTCTACAGGAACTGGATTCATTGGTTGGAATAAGGAGTTTTCTTCAGATCTTTATATGAGTAAAAGAAGTAGTTCACGCAAATTTGCTATGAATTACGTCAAGAATAATGCTGATTTTGCATATTTGACTAGTTACGGTTGCCGCGGGAACAAAACTTGATGCCATCGACGTAAAGACTGATATTTTTGATCAAAAGAATGAGTCCGATTTAAATAATCAAATTTCATCAGTTATAGTTGTAGATCGCTTTGAAGCTATTAAAAGAGCAATTATAGAATCAGAGGAGAATGATATAATCTATATAGCCGGAAGAGGAAATAGGAGATTATTTTGTGATAGTATGACAACAACAAAATTAATTCAGGATAAAGAAGTAGTAAAAGAAATATTGAAAGGTCTGGGATGGTAGTATGGAAAATTTAGAATTATATTTATCTATAGCTGCAACGATTTTTGGTTTATTTCTTTCAACTATAACGTTTCTTGTGAAATTTATAAAAAATGCCAATACTAAAAAAACTCTTATTAATTTTCTAAATACTTTAGAAACAATTTACCCATTTATTGAAGAAGCAGAAAAGTTTATTAATTATACAGGTGAGGAAAAGAAAGCATATGTTATGACAAAGATAACTCAACACAATATAAATAATAAAACCAAAGTTGATCAAAGTAAAATTAGTGATACAATTGATGAATTAGTTAGATTTACGAAGCAAGTAAATGTTAAAAAGACAAAACAAACTGAAAATGTTAATCTTGATGCTAAAAATAATTTAGAAATAAAGTATAGTCCTAATAATGAATTACAAAAATTATATAAATAGGTTTTAAGGAGAAAAAATGGCTGATAGTAAAATAGAACGCATAGAGTTAATAAATCAACCAGCGTTAAAGTATAATTGTGGTGCAGGAATTGCAAATGTCAATTTATATACAGGTAGAATGCTCTTTTTACATCCAGATGCATCAATTGGATTTAGTAATAATCAAGTAGAAGTATCTCATATTTATAATACTCAGTTAAAACTACCTGATGAAATAAATACCCAAATGGGTAGAATGTGGAAATTAAATGTACAGCAATATTTGTTTATGGAAAATGGTGAATATATATACATTGATGCAACAGGATATCGACATAAATTTAATATGCTAACAGATAAAAAGTATTATGATACTTCTGGACAAGGATTTATTTTAACGGATAACGCAGGTAATTTGGAAATTGCGGATAAAGCACTTAATAGGATGGTATTTGAGTCTAATAGATTAGTTAAATTTATTTCATGCGAAGATCCAGGAATGGTAAAATATTTTGATTATGATTCTAGTGGTAAACTTACTTCTGTTTACGATGGAAGAAGATCAGAATATAAAATTTTATTTAATTATGAAAACGACTTATTAAAAACCATTACTGTTAAAAGTCCAAGTAAAATTATAGAAGTTATAGAATATTTTTATAATTCCAATAATGACCTATTTAAAATTACAAGAACTGCAGATAATATAACAAAAATAAATGCACTATTTAGTTATAATAATGATTACTTAATTCAAACAACTCATTTTGAAGATTTATCTACACTAGGATTTGAGTATAGTAATGATATGATTAGCTTAGTTAAAACAGGAATAGCAAATATTATTATTGAGGCAGAAGAGAGACAAGCTAACCATTCTTTAAATGGTATATACTGTGGTGATGATTTAATTTGTGGTGAAATAGATTATGATGAGGAATTTTCCAATAATGTTAGCGTTATTAACTTAATAAGTAAAAATGAAATTGTATATAATGATGTCAATACCATTGTTACAAATGAAAAAAATATTAAAATGGTTTACTATTTTAATGGGAAAGGATTTACTACAACAGTTTTTGAGGCGGAAAAAGGTATTATATCAGATTTACGCATACCTAAGAAATTACCCGGGATACCAATGATAAGTAATGGAACTGGGTCCACAACTATCAATCAAAATACTTCCCATGTATTATCAACTAAAGATTTAATTTCAAAAGATAACATATTAGCAAATAATTTTACTAATATAGATAATTATAGAAAGTATAAGTGCTTACAGTATATTCATTTCACTTGTAGTTTCTTTCTTAAAATAAAAGAACCAATGTCAAGTTCAAAAATAGCTATACAGATAAATATGGATGAATATGTTGTAGGGACAAATCGAGGTTCAGGAACATTTGATAATAGTGCAGTAAATAGTTGGCAATATGTAACGATACCCATAACAATAACAAGTCCTAAAATTGATACAATACATATATCCTTTTCAGATAACTCAGATAAAAGTTACGAAATTGCAGATATGAGATTTTGTTATTCTTCATCCTTAAAATATTGTATAACTCAAGAAACACAATGGAAATCTCCAATTAATATGGAAAAAACCCCATTGGATAAGGTAAAAAAAATAAAGTATGTTACCGCAGTTGGACAACAAACTATTGAAAATAATATAAATGAAAGTTTTTATTTATCTGCAATGGATTTACAAGAGACATACTTAAGTAAGTTTAAAGAAAAAGGAAATAGCTTTATTTTATCACTTTGTGATAATACAAAACGTATAGCTGTTGATAGTGTTACATTGTTTACTAATGATAGTGAATTCCAACTTAGTTTTGGTTTTGATGAATATGGAACAAGTAGTCGAGCCCAATTTTTATATGAGATTACTTCGCCCGATGGAAATTTACACTCCTATGGAATACCACATTTTTATAGAAGCAAAAATATAGGTAGTAAAACATATGATTGCATGTCGCAACTTACTGAAAGTATTAAAACTGATGCCGATGGAAAAGTATTAAATAAAAGCCAAATATCTTCTTACATTGATTTTAAAGGGAAACTGCTAAAAGAGATTGATGAATACGGTATAGAGACTATATTTGATTATGATAAGTATGGTAGTCAAATTAAAAGAACTATACAGAATAAAGATAAAACAGGTATTACTGATGAAAAATTAATTTTCACTTCAAATACTGTACACGAAGGAAACAATATTGAAAATACAGATTTTAAAAGTTATGTAAAAACCGAATACAAGGATTCAAATCAAAATGTAAATAGAGTATGGTATAATGGTATAGATGAAAATAGAATAAATATATTAGATACATCATTTACCTATGATAGATTTAATGATAAATTATTAAATCTAAATAATAATGAAAATGGTGGAAACTACATGATTTATGGAGGGGGTAAACTATTAGAGGTTACTCCTATTGGATGGAATAATGATAATGCATATGGCTATAAATTTGGATATAATTCTTTGGGTGACCCTGACAAGTATTATTTTACTTACAAAGAAGGAAATAAGAAAACAGAAAAACTACTTGTAAATAAAAATATAGATCGCGAAAATGGTATAATTACTACTGAAAAATATAGAGATACAACTACAGATAAAACAATTTTAGCCTTGGATAAATACGGGAAGACTAATTCATTTATAGAAGACGGGTTAGAAACAACTTTCAAAAGACAAGATTTGGTTGAAAGTAGTGGAGCATCTGAAGTAACTGAAATGTATGATCCGTTTGAAAATCAAACATATTTGTATAAATATGACGATTTTAATAATGTAACTGGATATGAAATAAAAGAAGGCAGTGCAGGGGGAACAGCTTTCTTAAGTATTAGTTCAAATGGAAATGGCAAAACTAAATATTTAGGAATGAATACAAATAATGAATTCTATCATGAATCTGAAATTTCATTTGATGAGAGTAAATTAATAAGTCCGCGCATAATTAAAAGTAAATCATTAAGAGATTTAATTAAAGGGGCCATGGGGGTCCTTGATGCAAAACAAGTTGATCGAGATGAAACAACGTATGGTTATGATCACTTGGGTAGAATTAACCATAAAGAGCAAAAAGTATTTGATGGTATTTTAGGTACTGTAGGAGCTTATACCTCGATAACTGAAAACACTTTATATAAGCCTAATACTTTATTAAAAGAAGAAATAATGGTTAAAATTGATAATCCAAGTTCAGGAGATGCAGAATATGCAATAGGGAACACATATGACAAACGCGGGAATATTACAATAAGTTCTTTTACTAAAAATTCAATAGAAGATGGAAGTTTCAGTGAATCATATGTTTATACATATGATAAAGCGAACAGGCTTACTTCAGAGAAGAATACCGCATTTGGTAATACACTTAAATCATATTCTTATAATAAGGATGGTACCATTGATACTGAAAGTGATGGTACAACAACTAGAAAGAATGTATTTAAAAATGGTAGATTAGTAAACTTCCATAATACAAACGCTCCTTTAGAAAAGACTTCCTTTTCATATGATAGTTTAGGAAACTGTACTCATTATATGAGGGATTCATCACTTTTGCCGAATATGGAGTGGGAAAGGGGAAATTTATTAAAAAAATATAATACTACAACCTACTTATACAATAGTCAAGGAACGAGGTTTAAAAAGGAGTTATCTAATGGAAGTATAACAACTTATTTTCTTGATGGTGATAAAATTCTGGGTGAAAAATCAAGTACTGGTAAAACTATTAGATATATGTATGATGCTGAAGGGTTAAAAGGATTTAAAATATCAGGGAATATACTTTTACCTTCTAAAAATGATTATCCATACCATTATGTAAAAGATGCAACAGGAAACATAGTGGCTATTCTTGATAAAGATAAAGAAGTAGCACACTATGAGTACGATGCATGGGGTAATTGTAAAATTGTTGAAGAAACTGATGGTATAGGAACTTTAAACCCATTCCGTTGGAAAGGTCAGTACTACGATAATGAAAGTGGACTCTACTTAATACCTACAACTAGTGGTTCAAGATACTATTCACCAGCAATGAAAAGTTTCATAAGTGCTTGCAATATTGATGAAATATTATATAATATAGATGTACCTGGAAACTTAAATGCTTACTCAATAGGTAATCCAATGTATTTTCCAGCAAACAGTTATAACATCTTTACAAGTATA